>QFCS01000207.1_pt1 | contig 45973 bp, 45 predicted proteins | sample 3576561 | NCBI WGS metagenome assembly QFCS01 | reverse complement strand
GGTGGTGATCGAGCCCAAGCTGCTGCTGCTCGACGAGCCGCTGTCCAACCTCGACAAGAACCTGCGCGTGCAGATGCGCGAGGAGCTCAAGAACCTGCAGCGCACGCTGGGCCTGACCACCATCTTCGTGACGCACGACCAGGAGGAAGCGATGACCACCGCCGACCGCATGGCCGTGCTCGACAAGGGCGTGCTGCAGCAGGTGGGCACGGCCGCCGCGCTGTTCGACTTCCCGGCCAACCGCTTCGTGGCCAGCTTCGTGGGCACGGCCAACCTCGTGCAGGGCCGGGTGACGCACGTCAACGGCGAGACCCTGCATTTCCAGGCCGACGGCCTGGGCGAGATGGTGCTGCCGCGCAACCAGGAGAGCCCGGGCACCGGGCCGGCGTCGCTGTCGTTCCGGCCGCACACCGTGCACATCCGCGTGCGCGACGAACATGGCGACGCCTCGCGCATCTGGCTCGACGGCCGGGTGGAAAGCTCCGAGTTCCTGGGCGAGACCTCGCGCTACCGCGTGCGCGTGGGCGAGACCCTGATCGTCGCCAACCAGGCGCACTTCTCGGGCCTCTCGCTGTTCCCGCCCGGGGCCGAGGTGCGGCTGGGCATCGAGCCTTCGCAGGCGCGCTTCCTGACGCACTGAGCGCCCGCCCGCATGGAGATCTACCAGCTGCGTGCCTTCGTCACGGTGGCCAAGATCGGCCAGCTCACGCGAGCGGCCGAGGCCCTGCACGTCACGCAGCCCGCCGTCACCGGGCAGATCAAGGCGCTGGAGGAAGAGCTGGGCGTCTCGCTGTTCGACCGGCGGCCCGGGCGCATCGCGCTCACGCGCGCCGGTGAGCGCCTGCTGCCCGAGGCCGAGAAGGTGCTGGCCGCCGCCGGCTCGCTGATCGGCCGCGCCAAGGAGTTGCAGGGCGAGGTGGCCGGCTCGCTGATCATCGGCACGCTGGGCGACCCGGACGCCTTGCGGCTGGGTTCCTTGCTCGGCGGCCTGGTGGCGGCGCTGCCCCTGCTGGACATCAAGACCCGCTCGGGCGACGCCGAGACGCTGCGCGAGGGCGTGGCGACCTCCACGCTGCAGGCGGCGTTCTATATCGGTCCCCACATCCCGCGCGACGTGCTCGGTCTGCCCCTGCAGACCCTGCACTACCGGGTGGTGGCGCCGGTGGCCTACCGTGACCGGCTGCTGCACGCGGGCTGGCGCGAGATCGCCGACCTGCCCTGGATCGGCACGCCGCACGCCGGCCACGTGCAGACGCTGCTGCGCGACCTGTTCTCGCGCCAGGGCCTGCTGCCCAACCAGGTGGTGGAGTCCGACGATGCGTCGGCGCCCTACAGCCTGGTGCGCGCGGGCCTGGGGCTGGCGCTGCTGCGCGAGGACATGGCCGTGCCCGCCGCCGAGAGCGAGGAGCTGGTGATCTGGCCGCACACGCGCGTGGCCGCCCTGTTGAGCTTCATCTACCCCAAGACCGCCGAGCACGACCCGGCCATCGTCGCGGCGCTGTCGGTGCTGCGCCAGGTCTGGGGCCTGCCGTCGCGCCAGCCGGCCTGAGGCGGCTCAGGAGGTGGGGCGTTCGCGCGTGGGGATGCGCGCCACCACGACCAGGCCGATGGCGGCGGCGGCCAGCAGCGCGGCCAGCACCCAGGGCTGGTGGCGAAAGCCCCAGGCCGAGAGGCTCACCATCACCACCATGGAGCCGATCGCCACCGTCTTGGTGCGCCGGGTCAGGCTGCGGTGCTGCTCCCAGTCGCGCACCATGGGGCCGAGGAAGCGGTGGTTGAGCAGCCAGCCGTGCAGGCGCGGCGAGGCCTTGGCGTAACAGGCCGCGGCCAGCAGCACGAAGGGGGTGGTGGGCAGGCCCGGCAGCACCACGCCGATGAGGCCCAGCGCCAGCGACACCGTGCCGGCCAGCCAGAGCAGCCAGCGCACGGTGCGGGAGGACGAGGGAGAAGAGGGCATGACGCCAGCATCTTAGCCAGCGCCAGGGACCGCAGCCAGAGCACCCGCGGAACCGGCTTTGCCAGGCCGCCAGGTGCGCCCCCTCAGGGGGTGACGCCGAAGGCGGCGCGGGGGGATGTCAAGATTTTTGGCCGACCGTAAGTTCGACCGTGCCGACACCCTCCACGCTGCCGGTGATCTTGTCGCCCGGCAGCACCGCGCCCACGCCTTCGGGCGTGCCGGTGTAGATCAGGTCGCCGGGTTGCAGGTGGTAGAACAGCGAGAGGTCGGCAATGATCTCGCGGATGTTCCAGATCAGCTTGTCCACATCGGACTTCTGCTTCACGGCGCCGTTGACGGCCAGCTCGATGCCGCCGCGCTCGATCACCACGCCCGGCATGGGCACGATCTCGCTGCACACGGACGAGTGCTCCACGTCCTTGCCCAGGTCCCAGGGGCGGCCCTTGTCGCGCGCCACCAGCTGCAGGTCGCGCCGCGTCATGTCCAGGCCGCAGGCGTAGCCGTAGATGATGTCCTGCGCGTCCTCCGCCTTCACGCGGAAGCCCGCCTTGCCCACCGCCAGCACCAGCTCCATCTCGAAGTGGTAGTTGTTCGTCTCGCTGGGGTAGGGCGTGGTCGCGCCCGAGAGCGCCAGCGTCTGCGGGGCCTTGGTGAAGTAGAACGGCCGCTCGGCCGTCTTGTCCACCGGCTTGCCCATTTCCACCGCGTGCGCGTGGTAGTTGCGGCCGACGAAGAACAGGCGGTTGACGGGGAATTGTTCGGTCTTGCCGCGCACGGGAACCGAAGCGACGGGGGGCGGGGGGAAGAGGTAGGTGGTCATGGGTCTTCAAGGCCGGGTCAGGGCATGGCGGGTTGGTTGTCGGGGCGCACTTCGTAGACGCCGAGCTTGCGGTGCAGCGGCGACTCGTCGGCGATGAACAGGAAAGCCGGGGCGCTGGCCGAGGCATTGGTGAGCGTGGTGGCGGTGTAGCCGGGAATGCAGCAGGTGTCGGCCACCACCAGGTCGAAGCCCTGCGCGTCGGTGGCCACGCGGGCCGCACCTTCGATCACGTGGTAGATCACCGCGGGCGAGCGCGCGGGCAGCGTGAGCGCCTGGCCCGGACGCAGCATCAGGGCATGAAAGCCCAGCACGTTCTCGGCGTCCTCGCCGGACTCGGGGTTGGTGTAGGTCACCTGCACGGCGTCGAGGTCGGGCCGGTCGGCCGCCATCGATTCCAGCGCGGCCTTGGCATCGACCCAGGGATAACGCAGCATGGGGTAGCGCTTGCCGCTGCGGCCGAACACCGGCGTGGGCACCACGCCCGGCCGCGCATAGGCCCGGTCGCCGCGGCCCGGCAGGGTTTCCTGGCGCCCGCCGTTGAGGTGGTAGCTCACCTCCAGGTAGTACATCAGCGGCAGGTCGAGCACGTCGAGCCAGATCACGGGCTGGTCGCCGTCGTGGCCGTGCTCGTGCCAGCGGCCCGTGGGCGTGAGGATCAGGTCGCCGCGCGACATCGGGCACTTCTCGCCGTCCACCGTGGTCCAGGCGCCTTCGCCTTCCACGACCATGCGCACCGCGTTGGGCGTGTGGCGGTGGCTGGGCGCCCATTCGCCCGGCATCAGCAGCTGCATGCCCAGGTACATGGCCGCGCTGGCCTGCATCTTCTCCAGCGTGTGGCCCGGGTTGGCCAGCACCAGCACGCGGCGCTCGGCCTTCTCGATCGGCGTGAGTTCGCCGGCCTTGAGCAGCAGCGGCTTGATCGATTGATAGGCCCAGTGCGTGGCCTGCGTCTGGCGCGACGGCATCTTCGGCGGCAGCACGCCACGCAGGCTGGGCCACAGCGGCACCAGGTTGAGCGCGCGCAGCTCGGCCACGTAGTCGGCGGGCAGGTCTTCGAGTCGTCCGAGGTCGTTCATGGGGTCTCCTGGGTTCAGTGAGGGGCCAGACAGTTCTCGACGTTCCAGCCGTACAGCCACTCCATCGCATCGTAGAAGCGCTCCGGCGAACGGCCGCGCCAGAGGTCGTTGCGCACCAGGCGCTCCACCCCGCTGGCGTGGTAGATGCGGCCCATCTCGCGCGAGCTCAGCACGATGCGCGCGGTGCGCGCCACGCGCGAACGCTGGTACAGGTCGAACGCCTTCTCGAAGTCATTGTGGTTCACGCGCAGGGCCTCGCCCAGCGTCACCGCGTCCTCGATCGCCATGCAGGCGCCCTGCGCCATGTACTGCGTGGTCGGGTGGGCGGCGTCGCCCAGCAGCGTGACGCGGCCATAGCTCCATTGGCCGATCGGTTCGCGGTCGGCCGTGGCCCAGCGCTTCCAGCTCTTGGGCAGGTCGATCAGCTGGCGTGCCTTGGGGCAGATGCCCTGGAAGTAGCTCTGCACCTCTTCCTTGCTGCCTTCCTTCACGCCCCATTCTTCGGCCTCGCGGCTGTGGAAGGTCACGACCACGTTGTACTGCTCGCCGCCGCGCAGCGGGTAGTGCACCAGGTGGCAGTTCGGGCCGACCCAGATGCTGGCCGCGTTCCAGCGCAGGTCTTCGGGGAAGTCGGCCTTGTCCACCACCGCGCGGTAGACCACGTGGCCGGTCACGCGGGCCTCGTCGCCCACGAACTGCTGTCGCACCACGGACTTCACGCCGTCGGCCCCGATCAGCGCCAAGCCGCGGTGGGCCGTGCCGTGCTGATCGTGCACCGTCACGCCCGTGGCGTCCTGCTCGATGCGCTCCACACGCGTGGAGGTGAGGAACTGAATCTGGCCGCTGGCCTGCACGCCTTCAAGCAGCGAGCCGTGGGCGTCGGCGCGGTGGATCACCGCATAGGGGTTGCCAAAGCGCTGGCGGAAAGCCTCGCCGGTGGGGATCTTGCCGACCTGGTACTCGTCGAGCGCGTCGTGCATCACCATGAAGTCGGTGTAGACCGCCCGGCTGCGCGCCTGCTCCCCCACGCCGAGCGCGTCGAAGGCGTGAAAGGCGTTGGGGCCCAGCTGCATGCCGGCGCCGATCTCGCCGATCTCGGGCGCCTGCTCCAGCACCTTGACGCGAAAGCCCTGGCGCACCAGGGCGAGCGCGGCGGCCAAGCCGCCGATGCCACCACCGGCCACCAGCACGGGGAGTTCCTGGGAGGGCGAAGTCATGGGTTGTCTCCTTCACATGCAAGGCATGCTGATGATAAGTGTACTTATTGTATGGGCGATGCTAGGATTCCGGCAAGCCCCTCCCGTCCTCCGACTGCCCGCCCCTCTTCCGCCCCCCTCTCATGAAGCGCTGCCAGCCTCCGGCCATCGACATCGACGATCAGCCCGGCCACAACATCCGGCGGTTGCACCAGATTTCGGTCGGCATCTTTCTTCGGGAGCTGGGCGAACTTGAACTCACGCCGGTGCAGTACGCGGCGCTGCAGACCGTGGCCAACCACCCCGGGATCGACCAGCGCACACTGGCGCGCACCATCGCGCTGGACGCGTCCACCACGGGTGGCGTGGTCGACCGCATGGAGTCGCGCGGCTGGCTGGAGCGGCGCACCTCGCCCGAAGACCGGCGCTCGCGCCAGCTCGTGTTGACCGACGCGGGCAACGCGCTGCTGGCCGGGGCCGTGCCGGCCATGCTGCAGGTGCAGGAGCACATCCTGGCGCCGTTGTCCGAGCGCCAGCGCGGCGAGTTCATGAAGCTGCTGCGCCTGCTGGTGGACACCAACAACGCGCACAGCCGCGCACCCAGCGAAGCGATGAAGTGAGCCGTGCTGCGGGGCGGCTCAGCCCCGCAGGTGCGCCACGACGGCGTTCACCACCTGCTCGTCGCGCAGCAGCCGCGTGTGGCCCAGGCCGTCGGTCGCCATCAGGCGCGCGCCGGCGATCGCATCGCGGTAGGCCTCGGCGTCGGCAAACCGGTTGATGCGGTCCTCCCGGTCGTGCACGATCAGCGTGGCCACGGCCACGCGCGGGCCGACCGCCGCCGGCTCGAACTGGCGCATCAGGATGCCCTCGCGCGCCTCCACCCGCTGCTGCAGGCGCTCCCGCGTGTCCTCGCTCAGGCCGAAGACCTTCGCGAACAGGCGGGTGTACGCATGGGGCGAGGCCGGGGGCGCGAGCAGCGCGAGCCGGGCCACGGGCAGGCCGCGCGCGGCCGCATAGGCCAGGGCGTTGGCCGCGAGCGAATGCGCTGCCACGGCGCGCACCTCGTGGCCCTGCTGCTGCAGGCGCGCGGTGAGGTACTCGATGGCGCGCGCGAACTGCGGCAGGTTGCTGGTGCTGCCCTGGCTGCGCCCGTGCGCGGGCAGGTCCACCAGCACGGGCCGCAGGCCCTGGTTCATCAAGGCCTGCGCCAGGGGCAGCATCTGCGCGGCGTGGCCGCCCCAGCCATGCAGCAGGAGCACCACGGGGCCGGGCGCGCCGGGCGGCTCGTACAGCGTGATGCTGGCCTGCTCGAAGGGCCAGGGCGTGGCCCGCCAGGCGGCCAGCGCGGGCTGGCGGCGGTGCAGCCATTTGGGCGGCAGTGGCGTGCCGAACACGCGGTAGGCGCCTCGCACCGCCAGCGCCGGCCAGAGCTTTTCGGACAGGCCCAGCGCCCAGCGCAGCCAGCGCGTGCCCGGGTTGGCCTGGTAGTAGGTGGAAGCGGTTTGCAAGGGGGTGGTGCTCATGGCGTTCTCCGGTAAATCGCACAATCGTGCGAAATTGAGGCAAAAAAAGAGAAGCGGTCAGTGTTCGTAGGTCTTGACCAGGCGGGCCCAGGTCGCCTGGGCGCGTTCGGCGGCGCGCGGATCGCGCAGGAAGCGCACGTCGTGGACCAACCCGATCGCCAGGCTGCAGATCTCGCCCACCAGTTGTTCGGGGTCGGTGTCGGGTTGGAGGTGGCCGAGCTCGATCGCCTGCAGCACGGTGCGCCGCAGCGCGGCCCGCCAGCGCGTGACCTCGCCCAGCAGCAGGTCGCGCAGCTCGCCTTCGCGGTCGTCGAGTTCAAAGGCGCCGGAGGTGTAGAGGCAGCCGGTGTGCGCCTCCACGTCGCGCAGGCGGATGAGCCAGCGCCGCACGATCTCGCTCAGGCGCGGCAGCCCCTTGGGCGCCTGCATGGCGGGCACGAACACGTCGCCGATGAAGCGGCGGCCGAACTCTTCGATCACCGCCTTCTGCAAGGCCTCGCGCGAACCCACGCGCGAGAACACGCCGCTCTTGGAGATGCCGATGCGGTCGGCCACCGCCTGCAGGGTGATGGCCTCCAGCCCGTCGGACGCGGCCAGGTCCAGCGCCGCGCCCACGATGGCGGCGCGCGTCATTTCACTCTTCTGGGTCCGGGCGTCCATGGCGCGACTTTAGCACGATCGTGCGAAATAACAAGACCCTGACCCGCTTGGCGCGGCCCGCCGCCGTCGCTATGATCGCGGCGTCCTGTGCACCCTTGGTGGCCGCCCTTGGAACCCCCCCGCTCCCCCCTGCTGACGCTGGAACACCTGGCCATGATGGATGCCGGGGTTTCCGTCATCGTCAGCAGCTGCGGGCCGGACCTCACGCCCAGCGTCATGCGGGCCGTGGGCAGCCAGGTCGGGCCGCAAGGCCGCCTCATCACGGTGTACCTGTGCCGCAGCCAGTCCGCGCAACTGTTGCGCGACATCGCCCGCAGCGGGCGCCTGGCCGCGGTGTTCAGCCAGCCCAGCACCCACAAGACCGTGCAGCTCAAGACGCGCACCGCCCGCCTGCGCGAGGCGCGCGAGGACGAAGCGGCGGTGCTGCAGCGTTACCTGCGCGGCATGGAGCATGAATTGGCCCTGCTCGGCTTCGACCGCGCCTACGCACGGGCCATGCTCACGCACCGCCTCGACGACGTGGTGGCGATCGAGTTCGAGCCCGAACAAGCCTTCGACCAGACGCCGGGCAGCAAGGCCGGCCAGCCGATCGCGGGGCGCGCATGACGGCGGTGGACCTGGCCGAGGTGAGGCCTTGTCTGGAAGGGGTGATTCCCGCCATGGTGGCGACCACGGCGGCCGACGGCACGCCCAACGTGGCCTACATCTCGCAGGTCTATTACGTGGACGAGGGCCACGTCGCGCTGTCGTTCCAGTTCTTCAACAAGACGCGCCAGAACCTGCTGGCCCACCCGCGCTCGACGCTGCTGGTGCTCAACCCGCTCAACGCGGTGTTCTACCGCCTGCACCTGCGCTACCTGCGCACCGAAGAGGAGGGGCCGGTGTTCGAGAGCATGAAGGCGCAGCTCGCCGGCATCGCCTCCCACACCGGCATGGCCGAGGTGTTCCGCCTGCGTGGCTCGGACATCCATGAGGTGATCGAGGTGGAGCGGCTGCCGCAGGAGCCGCTGGCCGAACCGCTGCCGCTGCCGCCTGCCCCGCCGGCGGCGCTCGCGGTGCTGCGCCGGGCCAGTGCGCGCCTGTCGAGCGCGCGCAGCCTGGGCGCGGTGCTGGAAGCCACGCTGGACGTGTTGGAGAACGAGCTGGCCATGCCGCACGCGATGCTGCTGATCCTCGATGCGGCCTCTCAGCGCCTCTACACCGTGGCCAGCCGGGGTTACGCCACCTCGGGCGTGGGGTCGGAGATCGCCCTGGGCGACGGCGTGATCGGCGTCGCCGCGCGCGAGCGCACGCCGGTGCGCATCGGCCACATGGCCAGCGCCTACCTCTACAGCCGGGCCATGCGCGACAGCCTGGTGAGCGGCGACGGCAGCGTCCCGGCCGGCACCGACATCCCGTACCCCGGCCTGTCCGAGCCGCACAGCCAGCTGGCCGTGCCCCTGTTGTCGGCCGGCCGCGTGACCGGCGTGCTCTTTGTTGAAAGCCCGTTGGACCTGCGGTTCAGCTACGAAGACGAGGACCTGCTGGTGGCGCTGGGTGGGCAGCTCGGCGCCGTGATCGACCTGATGCAGGCGTCTGAAGCGGCCTGCACCGAAGAGGAGACCCCGAGCGCCGCCGCCACCGCGGCACCGGTGCCGGCCGGTCCCGCGCTGCGCGTGCGGCACTACCGCAGCAACGACAGCGTGTTCGTCAACAACAGCTACCTGATCAAGGGTGTGGCGGGGGCGATCCTGTGGAAACTGCTGCAGGACGGCCAGCGCCAGGGCCGCAGCGAGTTCACCAACCGCGAGCTGCGGCTCGATGCCTCGCTGCGCCTGCCCGATGTGGCCGACAACCTGGAAGCCCGCCTGCTGTTGCTGCACCGCCGGCTGGCCGAGCAGTGCCCGCAGTTGCGCATCCAGAAGACGGGGCGGGGGTGTTTCCGCTTCGAGGCGCTGCGCCCGGTCGAGCTGGAAGAGGTGGCGGCCTAGACCGTGGCCAAGCCGGGCACGGGCGGCAGGCCGAGCCCGCGCGCGAGCTTCATCGCGTTGTGCGCGTTGAGCATGCCGCGCGTGGCGTCGAGCATGCCTTCGAACACCGGTGCCGGTGCGCCCGCCCGCATCTCCTGCATCACACCCAGGCGTTCGGGCGCGTTCAGGTTGGGCAGCATCCAGCGCATCACGAGCATCATCTCGGCCGGCGGGATGGTCGCCACCAGGGCGTTGTGCACGTCCACCAGTTCGGCGTCGGTGTAGGCGGCCCAGAGCGCGGCGTTGTGGGCGGTCTCTTCGGTGTGCATGTGCTGCAGGTTGTCGGCCACGAACAGGGCGAGCGCGAGGTACAGCGCGTGCAGGCCGGCTTCGCGCTCGTCCGCGTCGCAGCCTGGCAGGGCCTGGGCGGCGTCGCTCAGGTGCTGGATGTGGTGCAGGTGCCCATCGTGTTCCTGCGCCACGCGGTCGCAGACGCCGGGGCAGCGCGCCTCCAGCGCCGGGTGCACGAAGCCGTTCTCGTGCGCCACGTGGTTGGCGCACAGCGCCATCAGCTCGACCACCTGCGCGACGGTGCGCGCCAACTCCGCGCCGTCGGTGGGGTCGGTGCGGCCGACCGTGAGCAGGGTGTCGGCCATGAAGGCGCGCAAGGCCTTGTGGATGCCGGCATAGAGGTTGAAGCGGCCAAGGCCGGTGCGGGCGGTGGCGACGACGTGCGCCATTTCGAGGGCGTGGGATTGCATGGTGTGGATTCCTTTGGCAGGCGAATGGCCCGGCCTTGTCTCGGGATGACCACCGCACCCCATGTGCGGCGAATCATGGAGCGTCAGTCTAGGAATCCGCGCCTCGCCGTGCCGCTAAATAGCGCTTAAAGGAATCGTAAAAAAACCTTAACCCGTCAAAAACGGGCCGCCATCAGTCCAAACCGCGCACGCGACCGCGCAATTGTTTGACGCCGGAGCGGGCCGCCTTGCCTTCCAGCCGCCGCTGCTTGGCGCCGAAGCTGGGTTTCGTGGCCTTGCGTGCCTTGGGCACCGTGGCCACGCTGTCCACCAGGGCCTGCAGCCGCTCCAGCGCCTCGGCCTTGTTCTGCTCCAGGCTGCGGCTGGTCTGCGCCTTGATGACCACCACGCCTTCGGTCGTGATGCGCTGGTCGCTCAGCGCGAGCAGGCGCTCCTTCACCGCCTCGGGCAGGGAGGAGCCGTGCACCGCGAAGCGCAGGTGCACCGCGTTGGAGACCTTGTTCACGTTCTGCCCGCCCGCGCCCTGGGCGCGGATGGCGGTGAACTCGACCTCGGCGGGATCGATGGTGATCGGCATCGGCGCAGTGTGCCACGCGCCACATGCCGCACTCAGCCGGGCGGCAGGGTCGCGGGGCCGTCGTCCGTCTCGTCCTTGAGCCCGATGCCGGTGAGCTGGCGCTGGCGGGCCTGCGCGAGCAGCGCGTGCAGTTTCGCGGCGGCGCGCGCGGGTGGCAGGCCGGCGTCGCGCACGTTGGAGATGCAGTTGCGCTCGGCGTCGCGGCGGCCGGGCCGGGGTGCCCAGGTGAAGTAGACGCCCAGGCTGTCGGGCGAACTCAGGCCGGGGCGCTCACCGATCAACACGACCACGGTGCGCGCGCCCAGGGCTTCGCCGATCTCGTCGCCGATGGCCACGCGGCCTTGTTCGACCAGGGCCACGGGCGCCACCGTCCAGCGGTGGGCGGGGTCGGCGCGCAGCCGGGGCAGGAGCGCGGCCATCAGGGGCGCGGCGTGGCGCATCACGGCCAGCGCCGAGAGGCCGTCGGCGATCACGAAGGCCAGGTCGGGTGTTTCGATCTTGGCGTGGTCGGCGTGCCAGCGCTGCAAGGTCTCCCGCGAGGCGGCGTCCAGCCGCCGCCCGAGGTCGGGGCGCTGCAGGTAGGCGGCGCGGTCCGGCGCGGCGCTGTGCAGGTGCAGGCTGGTGAGGTCGAGCGCCTGCAGCGCGCCGGCCAGGTCGCCGGGGTCGAAGGCCAGGTGCACCGCATCGCGCGCCTGGGCGTGCGCCAGCTGGAAGGCGAGGTGCGCGGCGGTGGGCTGGCTGTGGCCCGCGCGGCCGAGCGCGATGCGCGCGTCGGTGAAGCCTTGCAAACGCGCCCAGGTAGCGGGGATCACCGGCGCGCTCATGCGCTGCGGCCCAGCCGGGCGATGGCCGGCGCGAACGCGGCCGGCAGGGTGGGGCTCAGGCGCAGCACGTCGCCGGCTTCGATGACGCCCATGCGCCGCAGCCAGGCCTCGAACTCGGGCGCCGGCCTTAGGCCCAGCAGCTGCCGCATGGCCAGCGCGTCGTGGAACGAGGTGCTCTGGTAGTTGAGCATGATGTCGTCGGCGCCCGGCACGCCCATGATGAAGTGCACGCCCGCCGTGCAGAGCAGGGTGAGCAGCGCGTCCATGTCGTCGGCATCGGCCTCGGCGTGGTTGGTGAAGCACACGTCGCAGCCCATGGGCAGGCCCAGCAGCTTGCCGCAGAAATGGTCCTCCAGCCCGGCGCGCAGGATCTGCTTGCCGTTGTAGAGGTACTCCGGGCCGATGAAGCCGACCACGGTGTTGACCAGCAAGGGCTGGAAATGCCGTGCCACGGCGTAGGCCCGTGCCTCCAGGGTCTGCTGGTCGCAGCCGTGGTGCGCGCCGGCCGAGAGGGCGCTGCCCTGGCCGGTCTCGAAATACATCACGTGCTCGCCGCGCCGGCCGTCGTCGAACAGCGCGCCGCGTTGCAGCGAGAGCGCCGCGGCGCGCGCTTCGGCCAGCAGCGCGAGGTGAATGCCGAAGCCGCGGTTGGCGGCCTCGGTGCCGGCGATGGACTGGAACACCAGGTCCACCGGCGCGCCGCGTTCGATCGCCTGCAGCGTGTTCGTCACGTGGGTGAGCACGCAGCTCTGCGTGGGCATGGCGTAGCGGGTGATGAGCTCGTCGAGCATGGACAACAGGCGCATCACCTGGGGCAGGTTGTCGCTCGCGGGGTTGATGCCGATCACCGCGTCGCCGCTGCCGTGCAGCAGGCCGTCGAGCAGGCTGGCCGCGATGCCGGCGAGGTCGTCGGTCGGGTGGTTGGGTTGCAGGCGCGTGGCGAGCCGCCCCGGCAGGCCGATGGTGCCGCGAAAGCGCGTCACCACCCGGCATTTCCGCGCGATCAGGGCCAGGTCCTGCACGCGGCAGAGCTTGCTCACCGCGGCCACCATCTCGGGCGTGAGGCCGGGGGCCAGCGCGGCAAGCGCCTCGGAGCTGGCCGCATCACCCAGCAGCCAGTTGCGGAAATCGCCCACCGTGAGGTGCGCCACCGGCGCGAAGGCCGCCGCGTCGTGCGTGTCCACGATCAGCCGCGTGACCTCGTCGTCTTCGTACGGCACCACCGCCTCGTGCAGGAAGTGCGAGAGCGGGAGTTCGGCCAGCGCCATCTGCGCGGCCACGCGCTCCTGGCTGCTGGCCGCGGCCACGCCGGCCAGCTGGTCGCCCGAGCGCAGGGGCGTGGCGCGCGCCAGCAGCGTGCGCAGGTCGTCGAACCGGTGGCTCTGTGTGCCGACGCTGTGGTGAAAACCCATGCGCCCCACTGTACGGCCAAGCGCGGCTCCAGTCACCCCGGAACCCGTGGGTGGATGGCCACGCTGGGATAATCGCCCCATGGCAAGCAAACAGCGCGTGGTGGTCGGATTGAGCGGGGGCGTGGACTCCGCGGTGAGCGCGTACCTGCTCAAACAGCAGGGGCACGAGGTCATCGGCATCTTCATGAAGAACTGGGAAGACGACGACGACAGCGAATACTGCTCGACGCGGCAGGACTTCCTGGACGCCGCCAGCGTGGCCGACGTGCTCGGCATCGACATCGAACACGTGAACTTCGCCGCCGAGTACAAGGACCGCGTGTTCGCCGAGTTCCTGCGCGAGTACCAGGCCGGGCGCACGCCCAATCCCGACATCCTGTGCAACGCCGAGATCAAGTTCAAGGCCTTCCTGGACCACGCCATGCGCCTGGGTGCCGAGAAGATCGCGACCGGCCACTACGCCCGGGTGCGTGAGCGCGCCGGGGCGTTCGAGCTGCTCAAGGGCAAGGACCCGCTCAAGGACCAGAGCTACTTCCTGCACCGCCTGAACCAGGCGCAGCTGGCCAAGACGCTGTTCCCCGTGGGCGAGCTGCCCAAGACCGAGGTGCGCCGCATCGCGGCCGAGATCAACCTGCCCAACGCGAAGAAGAAGGACAGCACCGGCATCTGCTTCATCGGCGAACGGCCGTTCCGCGACTTCCTCAACCGCTACATCGCCAAGGAGCCCGGCCCGATCAAGGATGCCAAGGGCCGCGTGCTCGGCCAGCACGTGGGCCTGAGCTTCTACACCCTGGGCCAGCGCCAGGGCCTGGGCATCGGCGGTGTGCGCGAGAAGGGCGCGCAAAAGGGCGGCAACGACCACGCGCCGTGGTTCGTGGCGCGCAAGGACGTCGAGAAGAACGCGCTGTGGGTGGTGCAGGGCCACGACCACCCCTGGCTGCTCACGCCTCGCCTGCGCGCGCAGGACGCGAGCTGGGTGGCCGGCCATGCGCCCGAGGCCGCCACCCTCGCCGCCAAGACGCGCTACCGCCAGGCCGATGCGCCCTGCCGTTTCGAGGCCGAGGGCGATCAGGGCTTTGCGCTGGGCTTCACCGACCCGCAATGGGCCGTGACCCCGGGCCAGAGCGCGGTGCTGTACGACGGCGAGGTCTGCCTGGGTGGTGGCGTGATCACGACCGACGCCGCGTCTTTCCAGGCATCGCCGGTGAATGCCCGGCCCGTGACGGCTTAGGCCTTGTGCGACGCCCCGAGCCGGGCGTGAATCCGCCGCGTGGTGCGCCACACGGCCCACAGCACCAGGGGAATCAGGGCGCCCGCCGCCATTTCCGGCTGGATCGGCAGCCCCGCCGCCTTGGCGCCCTTGGCGAGGTAGAGCAGCAGGCTGATCACGTAGTACGAGATCGCCGCGATCGACAGGCCTTCCACCGTGGTCTGCAGGTGCAGCTGCATTTCCTGGCCGCGCGTGAGTTTCTCCAGCAGCTGCTGGTTCTGCGCCTCGGTCACGATGTCCACCCGGGTGCGCAGCAAGGCGCTGGTGCGCGAGACGCGCTCGGAGAGGGACGTGAGCCGCTGCGCGCTCGCGGCCACGGTGGCCATGGCCGGTGACAGGCGCCGCTGCATGAACTCGCCTATGGTCTGCGTGCCCGGGATGGGCCGCTCGCGCAGTTCGGCGATGCGCTGTGTGACCAGGGCGTCGTAGGCGCGCGTCGCGGCAAAGCGGTAGGTGTTCTCGGCCGTGGCGCGCTCCACACGCGCGGCGAGCGATACCAGCTGATCGAGCAGATCCTGTTCCGAGGCCGACTTGTTTTCCAGCTGCGCGGTGATGCTGGCGAGCTGCGCTTCGGCCTGCGTCAGCGTGGGCCCCAGGGCCTTGGCCACGGGCAGGCCGCGCAGCGCCATCAGCCGGTAGGTCTCCAGCTCCAGCAGGCGCTGCGAGATGCGCCCGGCCCGGGTTTCGCTGACGTGGGGCGGCGCGATCACCAGCACGCGTTCGAAGCCCGAGGGCTGCAGGTGGAAGTCGGTCACCGCCCACGAGTGGCCGCCGCCCAGCTGGGAGGCCACCACGGTGCGGTGGCCGAACCAGCGCTGGGCCGGCCCCATGAGGCTGGCCTGTGCCGACGGCGTCTGCTCCGGCAGCTCGGCGTGCAGCATCACGAGCTGGATCGCCGCGATGGTCCGGCCGGGAATGTCGCGCAGCCAGCCCGGTGGCGTCACCAGGGCCTCCAGCAGGTCGGGATCGCTGGCGCCCAGCCCGGCTTCGGCGGGCAGGGCCTGCACGAGGGAGTAGCGCGTGAACTCGGTGTGGCGCTCCCACTTCAGCGTGTGCTCTCCAAAGCGCAGCCGCAGGAAGTTGCCTTGCATCTGCTCGGGCGAGAGGCCCTGCTGGCCCGGCAGCCGGCGCAGGTGCTCACGTTCCTGCTCGCGGCTCACGCCCTCGTTGAGCACGGCGACGAACACCACCAGCGCGGGCAGCCGGATGCGCGCGGAAGGCCGCGCGTGCACCTCGTTGTGCAACTCGGCGCGCAGCGCGTCGTCGGCGGGCAGCAGGCCCTGGGGCAGGGCGGTCGGAGCGGACGTTTCGGGGGATTCGTTCATGGGCGGGGCATCGGCGATGGACGTTCACTGTATGCGAAGCGACGTGGCCCCCGCTGCCCCGTGAGGGGTGACAGGCCCTAGCGAACCGAGGGGGCGACCGATGGGTCGGTGAACACCAGCGACAAGGGATAGCGCTGCCCCGACAGGTGGTCTTCCATGCAGCGCAGCACCAGCGGGCTGCGCAGGCGCGCGGCGTTGGCGCGGATTTCCTCGGGTGTCATCCACAGGGTGCGCACGATGCCGGCGTCCAGCGCGCGGCCGGGCAGCGCCTCGCCCAGTTCCCCGCTGTAGGCGAAGCGCAGGTAGGTGATGTCCTCGTCCGGCTGGCCCGCGCGGCCCGGGCGCTGGAAGCGCGAGAGGTACACGCCCACCAGGGCCGTGGGCGTGAACGCGTGGGTGGTCTCTTCCAGCGTTTCGCGCACCACGCCTTCGAGCGGGCCTTCGCCCGGATCGAGGTGGCCGGCCGGGTTGTTCAGGCGCAGGCCGTCGGCCGTGTGCTCCTCGACCAGCAGGAAGCGCCCGTCGCGTTCGATGACGGCGGCCACGGTGACGCTGGGTTTCCATCGGGTGTTCATGGCGCGCATTATGGGCTTTGCGGCGCGCCGGCATGGGCCGAATCGGGCGCTTTCGGGTAAGCTCGCCCGACTTTCACATTCAACTTGTGGGTGAGGAGATATTCATGCTGATAGGCGTACCCGCTGAGACCACAGTGGGCGAGACCCGAGTGGCCGTGACCCCGGAGACGGCGAAGAAGTACGTGGCGCAAGGCCACACCGTGCGCGTGCAATCGGGCGCGGGCGTGGCCGCCAGCGTCACCGACGCGGCCTACACCGCCGTGGGCGCGGAGATCACCGATGCGGCCGGCGCCCTGGGCGCCGACCTGGTGCTCAAGGTGCGCCCGCCGTTCGACAACGAGCTGGCCCTGATGAAACCCGGCGCCACCGTGGTCGGCATGCTCAACCCCTTCGATCCCGTGGGCCTGCAGCGCCTGGCCACGGCCGGCCTGACCGCCTTCGCGCTTGAAGCCGCGCCGCGCACCACGCGCGCGCAGAGCATGGACGTGCTCTCCTCGCAGGCCAACATCGCCGGCTACAAGGCCGTGATGGTCGCCGCGCACCACTACCAGCGCTTCTTCCCCATGCTCATGACGGCGGCGGGCACGGTCAAGGCCGCGCGCGTGGTGATCCTGGGCGTGGGCGTGGCCGGCCTGCAGGCCATTGCCACGGCCAAGCGCCTGGGCGCGGTGATCGAGGCCTCCGACGTGCGCCCGAGCGTGAAGGAGCAGGTCGAGTCGCTGGGCGGCAAGTTCATCGACGTGCCCTACGAGACCGCCGAAGAGAAGGAAGCCGCCGAAGGCGTGGGCGGCTACGCCCGCCCGATGCCGCCGTCCTGGTTGGAGCGCCAGAAGGCCGAGGTGGCCAAGCGCGTGGCGCAGGCCGACGTGGTCATCTCCACCGCACTCATCCCGGGCCGGGCCGCGCCGGTGCTCATCACCGAGGACATGGTTAAGTCCATGAAGCCCGGCAGCGTGATCGTGGACATCGCCGCCGGCAAGGGCGCGGACGGCGTGGGCGGCAACTGCCCGCTGACCGAGGCCGACAAGACGGTGGTCAAACATGGCGTGACGCTGGTCGGCGAGACCAACCTGGCGGCCATGGTCGGTGCCGATGCGTCGGCGCTGTACGCGCGCAACGTGCTCGATTTCCTCAAGCTCATCGTCAACAAGGACGGTGCGCTGCACGTGGACATGGAAGACGACATCGTGGCGGCCTGCCTGATGGCGCAAGGCGGCGAGGTCAAGCGCAAATGAGCCGTGTGATGCTGCGCGCGAAACTGCACCGCGCGACCGTGACCGAGGCCGACCTGCACTACGAAGGCTCGTGCGGCATCGACGAGGACCTGCTGGACGCGGCCGACATGCGCGAGTACGAGAAGATCGAGCTCTACAACGTCAACAACGGCGAGCGCTTCTCGACCTACATCATCAAGGCCGCGAGAGGTTCGGGCGCCATCTCGCTCAACGGCGCGGCCGCGCGCAAGGCGCACGTGGGCGACCTGCTGATCATCTGCACCTACTCCCCGGTGGACGACGCGGCCGTGCCGCAGTGGAAGCCGCGTGTCGTGTTGCTCGGCGAGGGCAACCGCATCAACGAGATCAAGAAAACCTGAAGCGAGGAGACTCCTATGGACGCCGTATCCCCCACCGTGCTCAACCTCATCATCTTCGTGCTGGCCATCTACGTGGGCTACCACGTGGTGTGGAACGTCACGCCCGCGCTGCACACGCCGCTGATGGCCGTGACCAACGCCATCTCGGCCATCGTGATCGTGGGTGCCATGCTGGCCGCCGCGCTCACGGAAACCCACCTGGGCAAGACCATGGGCGTGCTGGCCGTGGCGCTGGCCGCGGTCAACGTCTTCGGTGGCTTCCTGGTCACCCGGCGCATGCTGGAGATGTTCAAGAAAAAAGAGCGCAAGGCGCCCGCAGCTGAGGGAGCGCACAAATGAGCATGAACCTCGTCACGCTGCTGTACCTGGTCGCCAGCGTCTGCTTCATCCAGGCCTTGAAGGGCCTGTCGCACCCCACCACCTCGATCCGGGGCAACATCTTTGGCATGACCGGCATGGCCATCGCCGTGCTGACCACCGCCGCGCTCATCGTCGAACTCTCCGGCGGCAAGGCACAGGGCATGGTCTGGGTGCTGGGTGGCCTGGTGGTCGGTGGCGCCATCGGCGCGCTCATGGCCAACCGGGTCGAGATGACCAAGATGCCCGAGCTGGTCGCCTTCATGCACAGCATGATCGGCCTGGCCGCGGTCTGCATCGCCGTGGCCGTGGTGGCCGAGCCCTGGGCCTTCGCCATCGTCGCCAAGGGCGAAGCGATCCCGGGCGGCAACCGCATCGAACTCGCGCTGGGCGCCTTCATCGGGGCCGTCACCTTCTCGGGCTCGGTCATCGCCTTCGGCAAGCTCTCGGGCAAGTACAAGTTCCGCCTGTTCCAGGGCGCACCGGTCACCTTCGCCGGCCAGCACAAGCTCAACCTGGTGCTGGGCCTGGCCACGGCCTTCTTCATCTTCGGCTTCTGGCATTCGCAGAGCTGGATGGACATCGTGCTGGTGATCGCGCTGGGCTTCATCCTGGGCGTGCTCATCATCATCCCCATCGGCGGCGCCGACATGCCGGTGGTGGTGTCCATGCTCAACAGCTACTCGGGCTGGGCGGCCGCCGGCATCGGCTTCAGCCTGAACAACTCCATGTTGATCATCGCCGGCTCGCTGGTGGGCTCCTCCGGTGCCATCCTCTCGTACATCATGTGCAAGGCGATGAACCGCTCGTTCTTCAACGTGATCCTGGGCGGCTTCGGTGGCGACGCCACGGCGGCCGCGGCCGGCGGCGGCGTGCAGCGCACGGCCAAGAGCGGCAGCGCCGACGACGCGGCCTTCATCCTGGGCAACGCCGAGACCGTCGTCATCGTGCCCGGCTACGGCCTGGCCGTGGCACGCGCTCAGCACGCGGTGAAGGAACTGGCGCACAAGCTGACCGAGAAGGGCATCACCGTGAAGTACGCGATCCACCCGGTGGCGGGGCGCATGCCGGGGCACATGAACGTGCTGCTGGCCGAGGCCGAGGTGCCGTACGACCAGGTGTTCGAGATGGAGGACATCAACGGCGAGTTCGGCCAGGCCGACGTGGCCATCATCCTGGGCGCCAACGACGTGGTGAACCCGGCCGCCCTGCAGAAGGGCAGCGCGATCTACGGCATGCCGATCCTGGAGGCCTACAAGGCCAAGACGGTGATCGTGAACAAGCGCTCCATGGCCGCCGGCTACGCGGGCCTGGACAACGAGCTGTTCTACATGGACAAGACCATGATGGTCTTCGGCGACGCCAAGAAGGTCGTCGAGGACATGACCAAGGCCGTCGAGTAAATCGAAAGCGTCCATTTCCGAGCGATACCCGAAGGGCCCGTGGCGACACCGGCCCTTCGGTTTTTGTAGCATGCTTGCAGCCAGTCGCGGGTTTTAGAGTGGGCTGTCAGAACCGCGTAAGGGAAAAACACGAGGCCCCGTGCCTTGCTTCCCACTGACAATGCCCGGTTGTTGTATCCACAAGAACGAGGAGATTCTGAATGAGCGAACCGACGGCCAACCGTCCCTGGCTGGGGGCTTATCCCGCCGGCGTGCCTGCCGACATCGACGTGGCGCAATATCCCTCGCTGGTGCACCTGATGGAGGAAAGCTTCCAGAAGCACGCCGGTCGCACCGCCTACAGCTTCATGGGCAAGGACGTCAGCTTCGCGCAGACCGACAGCCTCTCGCAGGCCTTTGCGGCCTACCTGCAGGGCCTGGGACTGGTCAAGGGCGACCGCGTGGCCATCATGATGCCCAACGTGCCCCAGTACCCGGTGGCGGTGGCCGGCATCCTGCGCGCGGGCTTCGTGGTGGTCAACGTCAACCCGCTGTACACGCCGCGCGAACTCGAGCACCAGCTCAAGGACTCGGGCGCCAAGGCGATCGTGATCATCGAGAACTTCGCGCACACGCTGCAGCAGTGCATCGCCAACACGCCGACCAAGCACGTGGTGCTCACGGCCATGGGCGACCAGCTGGGCCTGCTCAAGGGCGCGCTGGTGAACTACGTGGTGCGCAACGTCAAGAAGATGGTGCCGGCCTACAGCCTGCCGCAGGCGGTGCGCTTCAACGACGCCATTGCCAAGGGCACGCGTGGCACGCTCAAGCGGCCCGAGATCAAGCCCGATGACATGGCCGTGCTGCAGTACACCGGCGGCACCACCGGCGTGAGCAAGGGCGCGGTGCTGCAGCACCGCAACGTGATCGCCAACGTGCTGCAGTCCGAGGCCTGGAACGACCCCGTGATGAAGAAGGTGCCGGCTGGCGAGCAGCCCACCAGCGTGTGCGCCCTGCCGCTGTACCACATCTTCGCGTTCACGGTGAACATGATGCTGGCCATGCGCACGGGCGGCAAGACCATCCTGATCCCCAACCCGCGCGACCTGCCGGCCGTGCTCAAGGAGCTCAGCAAGCACACTTTCCACAGCTTCCCGGCGGTCAACACGCTGTTCAACGGCCTGGCCAACCACCCCGACTTCAACACCGTCAACTGGAGCAACCTCAAGGTCTCGGTGGGTGGTGGCATGGCGGTGCAAAGCGCGGTGGCCAAGCTCTGGCTGGAGAAGACCGGCTGCCCGATCTGCGAAGGTTATGGCCTGAGCGAGACCAGCCCGTCGGCCAGCTGCAACCCGACCACCAGCACCGAGTACAGCGGCACCATCGGCGTGCCCCTGCCCAACACCTACATGAAGTGCCTGGACGACGATGGCAACGAGGTGCCGATGGGTCAGCCGGGCGAGATCGCCATCAAGGGCCCGCAGGTCATGGCGGGCTACTGGCAGCGCCCCGACGAGACCGCCAAGGTCATGACGGCCGACGGCTTCTTCAAGAGCGGCGACGTGGGCGTGATGGACGCGCGCGGCTACTTCAAAATCGTGGACCGCAAGAAGGACATGGTGCTGGTCAGCGGCTTCAACGTGTACCCCAACGAGGTGGAGGACGTGGTGGCGCTGTTGCCCGGCGTGATGGAATGCGCCGTGGTCGGCGTGCCGGACGAGAAGTCGGGCGAGGCGGTCAAGCTCGTGATCGTCAAGAAGGACGAGAGCCTCACCGAGGCGCAGGTGCGCGAGTACTGCAAGACCAACCTCACCGGCTACAAGCAGCCCAAGGTGGTGGAGTTCCGCACCGAACTGCCCAAGACACCCGTGGGCAAGATCCTGCGGCGCGAGTTGCGCGACAAGAAGTGACGCCCCGGCGCGCTGCGCCACAATGCAAGGCGGCTTCGGCCGCCTTTTCTTTTGCCCGTCCAGGAGGGACCGTTCCGTGACCACCATCGCCATCGTCAGCGCCCTGCACGAAGAGCTGGCCGCCGTGCTCGCGCTCATGCCCGACGAACAGCAGCAAGTGGTGGGCGGGCGCGCGTTCTGGCGTGGCCATCTGCACGGGCACGACGTGGTGGCGGTGCTTTCGGGCATCGGCAAGGTGGCGGCGGCCACCACCGCCGCTGTGCTCATCGAGCGCTTCGGCGTGCAGCGCATCGTGTTCACCGGCGTGGCCGGCGGGCTGGCGCCGGGCGTGAACGTGGGCGATGTGGTGGTGGCCCGGCACTTCCTGCAGCACGACATGGACGCTTCGCCGCTCTTTCCGCGCCACGAGGTGCCGGGTTATGGCCGCTCCCGCTTCGATGCCGACCCCACGCTGACCACGCAGCTCGTGCAGGCGAGCGAGCGGGTGCTGCACGAATTGCCCGCACGCCTCGGTGCCGAGGTGATGCAGGCCTTTGGTCTGGAGACGCCCCGCTGCCACCAGGGCCTGCTGATCAGCGGCGACCGGTTCGTCTCGGCCACCGCCGAGAGCCTGGCCCTGCGTGGGGCGTTGCCCGATGCGCTCGCGGTGGAAATGGAAGGCGCCGCGTTCGCCCAGGTCTGCCACGACTACGGCGTGCCGCTGGCCGTGGTGCGCACCATCTCGGACCGGGCCGACGATGCGGCCCATGTGGATTTCCCGCGTTTCCTGCGCGAGGTGGCGAGCCGCTACAGCGGCGCGGTCATCGACGCGCTGCTGACGCAGCGCTGAGCAGGTCTACCTCAACCAGCCTCGTTTGCGGAAGTAGAGCATCGGCAAGACCGCCGACAGCACCATCAGCGCCAGCGCCAGCGGGTAGCCGTAGTGCCACTTCAGCTCGGGCATGAAGTCGAAGTTCATGCCGTAGCTGCTGGCCACCAGCGTCGGGGGCAGCAGCGAGACGCTGGCCACCGAGAAGATCTTGATGATCTTGTTCTGGTTGATGTTGATGAAACCGACCGTCGCGTCCATCAGGAAGTTGATCTTGTCGAACAGGAAGGCCGTGTGGCTGTCGAGCGAGTCCAGGTCGCGCAGGATCTGGCGCGCGTCCTCGAACTGTTCGACGCTGAGCATGCGGCTGCGCATCATGAAACTCACCGCGCGGCGCGTGTCCATCACGTTGCGGCGGATGCGGCCCGACATGTCCTCATGCCGCGCGATGGCCGAGAGCGCCTCGCTCAGCAGGTTGTCCGAGGCGTTGCTGTCGAGCACCTTCTTGCTCACGGTCTCGATCTCGTCGTAGATGTCCTCGAGCGTGTCGGCGCAGTACTCGGCGTCGGCGTCGAACAGCATCAGCAGCACATCCTTGGCGTCCTCGATCAGGCCCGGCATGCGGCGCGCGCGCATGCGCAGCAGGCGGAACACCGGCACGTCCTCGTCGTGGATGGAGAACAGCACGCCCCGGCTTTTGAGCGTGTCGTTGTGCTCGTTCAGGATGAAGGCCACGCGCACCGCGCGCGGGTCTTCGTCGTCGTCGATCAGGAAGTCCGAGCGCACATGCAGCTCGCCGTTGTCTTCCTCGAAGAAACGCGCCGATTCCTCGATGTCCTCGTCCATCGCGTCTTCGGGAATCGACAGGCCGAAGTGCTGCTTGACCCAGCGGCGTTCTTCGGGGGTGGGGTCTTCCAGGTCGACCCAGATGGGTTTGAAGCGGGCCAGCTCTTCGAGCGACTCGATTTCTTCCTGGAACAGGCGGCCATTGGCCAGGGTGAATACGTTGAGCATGACGGCGCTCCCGGCGGTTTCGTGCTGTCTGGCAAAGGGTCGAGGCCGGCTCCGCGGGCCTCGGGGGCGGTTCGGGTGCTGCTTTCAGCCGTCCGGCCGCCTGACCCAAAGCCGCTCGGGGGCGGCGCTCAGACGGTCGCGGGGGTGGCTGAAAGCACGCAACTGGGGGGCGTGCTTTCCATGCGGGTCTCCATGTGTGAAACAGGCCGAATTATGGCACCGCGGTGCCAGCCCCGAGGTCTTCGGATGTGCCAAAAAAGCGCATCAGTTCGTCCTTTCGCCGCCAGGCGTCGTGTTCGCCCAACTCGATCAGGGCGTTGACGAAGCCCGGTTCGAAGAGCAGGTAGCTCGCCAGCGCGGCCGCGCTGCCGGCCGCGCCGCGCCGCGTGTCCAGTGCGCCCAGGCCCGCCAGCGTGTTGCGGGTGGGCGCGGGCAGTTCGCGGATGTGCTTGCTCGCGAGCTCGTCCAGCGAGAAGCTGGGCTGGATCGCCAGCACCTCCACCGGCCGGTAGGGCAGCGCGGCCGCCAGGCTCGGCGGCAGCCGCGCCAGGGTCTGGCTCACGCGCTGGGTCTGCTCCACGTCGGCCTGCAGGGTGTCGTGGAACACGCTGGCCATGGCGTGGCCGGCGATGGTGCCTGCCGTGGGCTCGCTGCCGTTGCGCGCGGCCAGGCCGGCGCGCTGGGGTTGGCCGACGCCGATCACCAGGATGCGGCGCGCGCCGAACTGGATCGCCGGTGAGAGCGGCGAGAGCTGCCGCATCGAACCGTCGCCGAAATGCTCCTTGTGCCCGTCCACCCACAGCGGCACGGCCGGGAACAGGAAGGGGATGGCGCTCGAGGCCATCAGGTGCTCGATGGTGATGGGCTGGAACTCCGAACGACGCCCCGGCCGGTGCCAGGGCTGCACCGGGTGGCCGAGCCGGGTCTGGCAGAAGGTCCAGTGCTCGCCGGTCGTGTAGCTCGATGCCGTGACGCCCAGCACATGGATCAGCCGTTGCTCCAGCGCGCGTTCCAGGCCCTGCAGGTCGATCGCGCGGTGCAGGGTGTCCACCAGCGGCAGCGTGTCGAGCAGTGCTCGGTGCCGGCGCACCTGTCGCGCCAGCGTGAGCCCGGCCACCACGCGGTTCGCCCTCACCCAGCCGGGCGCTTCGAGCCGGTAGACGCGTTCCGAGCGCATGCCGCTCCAGAACGTGGCCAGTTGCGACAGCGCGGGCAGGCCCTGGGTGGCAATGCTGCCCAGGTAACTCGCGTTGAGCGCACCGGCCGAGGTGCCGAACAGCCACTGGAACGGAAAGACCGGCACCGCCGGGCCCGCGGTCGCTCGCGTGGCCAGCAGGGCGCCCACGGCCTTGAGCACGCCCACCTGGTACGCGGTGCGCGCGCCGCCCCCCATGAGCACCAGCGCGCAGGCGCCGTCACCGTATTCGGGTGACGCATGCAGCAGCGTGTTGTGGGTGATGAGGGTGTCGAGGGACAAAGGGGTGTCGAAAGGTGTGAACTGTCACATCCTAAACAATCGCCGCCGCCGATGGGGCGGCCTCGGCCATCCAGCGCTGCAGCGCGCGGGGATCGACGGGCTTGTTCAGCAGGGTGATGTCCTGCCGCAGGTCCTCGTCTGTCAAGTGCACGCTCGCGTCGCCGGTGATCACCAGGGCCGGCACCTCGCGTTCGAGAATGCCCCGAAGTCGGGAGATGGCCTGAAGGCCATCGAAGGTCTCGCTCAGGTGGTAGTCGACCACGATCAGCGAAATCGAGGCGCTGTTGTTCCATGCCAGGACGAGGGCGTCGCGCATCGTCTGTGCGCCCAGCACCCGATGGCCCAGGCCGCTCAGCAAATGCGTGAGCGCGCGAACCACCTGCTCGTCGTTGTCCAGCACCAGCACCACCTGAGTGGGCGCAGCCGGTGCAGATGTCCTGGTGGGGGCGGGCGCCTCGATCACGGGATCGCAGCGTGGCAGGAACACCGAGAACACCGAGCCCCGGCCCACGCGCGAGCGCACGTTGAGGCGCGCGTCCAGCAACTCCGCCGAGCGATGGACGATCGACAGGCCCAGGCCGAAACCACGCGACTGCGCCGATGCCCGGCGCGCATTGCTGGCCTGGTAGAACTCGTCGAACACCCGGGGCATGTCGCTTTCCGGAATGCCGATGCCGGTGTCCCAGACCTGAATCTCCACCTCGTCGCCCCGTCGCCGGGCACCCACCAGCACCCCGCCGCGCTCGCTGTAGCGCACCGCGTTGGCCACCAGGTTGAGCAGAACCGTGTGCAAGACCGCGGGATCGGCCTGCACCCACAGAGGGGTTTCCATCAGTCGAAGCCGAAGGCCCTTTGCCTTCGCCTGGCCGCGCAAGACCTCGCCGACCTGCAACAGGACGGGGTTGATCGCACAGGGGGCCCTTCGAACCATGACGGCGCCAGAGTCCAGCCGGGAGATTTCCATCAGCACCTGCAGCAACTGGCCCATGCTCTCCAGCACCGAATGCATGCGATCGGCGATATCGGCCAGCGCCTGAGGGGACGGCCGAGCGTGCCGCACCAGGCGCTGAAGCGCGGGGACAAACAGGCCCATGGCGTGGATGGGTTGCCGCAGATCGTGGCTGGCCGCGGCGAGAAACCGCGTCTTTCGGCGCTCGGACGCTTCGGCATGCTCCTTGGCCCGGGTGAGGTGGTCCATCAGTGCCTCGTTCTCCATGCGCAACTGGATCGATTGCCGCAGCGACAGGGGAATGCTGCGCGCGAACGAGGCGGTGAACACCAGAAACAGCAGCGACAGCAGCCCCAGGATGGTCAAGGCCGAACCGCCCTCGATCAGGCAGTGGATCGAAAATGGCAGCGAACAGGGAATGGCAAACGCCAGGTGCGCGGGCCAGTACGATCCGATCGACTGGGTGGCGCTGGAGAGGATGCCGCACAGCACGATCGCGATGATGGCCTGCGTGTACAGGTCATCGGGGGTGAAGAACAGCAGCGTGATCGAGCCCCACATCAGGCCGGCGCCGCCCGAGGCCGCGACCAGCACGAGCGCCCACCGGCGGGCGTTGGCGTCGGTGACGGGGTATCGGTGCCGGCCACCGTACAGCACCAGGCGCAAGGCCGAATACAGCACCATCCCTGCCCACCAGCCCAGCACCAGATCCGAGGGCTGATGCTGCAGGATCAGCAGCCAGGCGGCGCCACTGGCCAGCAGCACGGTGCCCACCGCCATGCCCGGCAGGTGGCGCAAGAGGATGCTCACCTGCTCATGCAACAGGCGCTGTTCCAGCTTCAACGTGTCGACGGTGTCGGGCATGAAGAAATTCGTACCTGAGGCCACCCCTCGGTCGCGTGCCAACTCCCGTGTGGCTGCCAGTTTACGCTTCTGGCACTGCGGCGTTTCATCGGTTTATCACGCTTTGTTGCCCCCTGCGGCTTGCGCCGGCGGGCATTCATGGGCATAGTGGTCTCAAGACATCCCCGTGGCCGTCGGGAGGTCTTGCCCCAGGCGGCTTGTGTCAACCCGGAGCAAATGGAGGCTCATCTATGAACCTGACGATCAGCGGTCACCACCTCGAGGTCACACCCGCCTTGCGCGGTTACGTCACCACCAAACTGGAACGCATCTCCCGACACTTCGATCAAGTGGTCGACATCAAGGTGCTGTTGACGGTGGACAACCTCAAGGAGAAGGACCTGCGACAAAAGGCCGAGTGCAATGTCCACGTCAAAGGGCGCGACCTGTTTGCGGAAAGCGTCCATGCCGATCTGTATGCGGCGGTGGACGAACTGGCCGACAAACTGGACCGCCAGGTGCTGCGCTACAAGGACAAGACGCAAGACCATCACCACGGTACGGTCAAACGGTTGATGTGACCCCGCTCACGGCTCCCGGCGCTGGGAGCGTGACGAATGTTGCATTGCAGCAAGCCGCTTGATATGTCAAGCGGCTTTTTTGTGCCCGCAGTCTAGCCAAGGGACACCAACTCGGCATAATTTGCGGTCCGAAAGGGCCCACATGAACCGACTTTCCGCCATATTGCCCGCCGTGCAAGTGCTCGTTGGCGTTGACGCCACCAGCAAGAAACGCGCATTCGAAGAGGCAGGCCTGCTGTTTGAAACCGAGCACGGACTCAACCGCGCCCTGATCACCGACAGCCTCTTCGCGCGCGAGCGTCTTGGTTCCACCGGGCTCGGCCATGGCGTGGCCATCCCCCACGGGCGCATCAAGGGTCTCAAGCAGCCGCTGGCCGCGGTCTTCCAGCTCGCCAGCCCGATCGGCTTCGACGCGCCCGACGAGCAGCCGGTGCAGTTCATGATCTTCCTTCTGGTGCCCGAAGTGGCCACGCAGAAGCACCTCGAAATCCTGTCCGAGATCGCCGAGATGCTCAGCGACAGCGCCCTGCGCGAGCAGATGAAGACCTCCACCGACGCTGCCGAGCTGCACAAGCTGATCACGTCCTGGCAGTCGGCCCACGCCGCCGCCTGAATTTTGAGCCGCCACGCTTCACCGTTTCACGGGTCGCTGCCCCTCAAGGGGGCTGACCAGCCTTGGGGCGGCCCTGCGGCTGGCCGCTCGCCTTGAAACCCACCGTCGTCAGCGCCGATGTCCTGTTCGAGGACCATCGCGACGCCCTGAAATGGCAGTGGATCGCCGGCCTCGGGGCCTCCGAGCGCCGTTTTGACGAGGTTGCCATCCGCGCCGCGCGTTCCGGCGCCGATCTGGTCGGGTACCTCAACTACATCCACCCCTATCGTGTGCAGGTGTTCGGCGAGCGCGAAGTCGCCTACCTTACCAGCCCCAGTGAGGACGACAACCGACGCCGCGTGGCGCGCATCGTCACGCTGGAGCCGCCGGTGCTGGTGGTGGCCGACGGGCAGACCGCGCCCGACGCCCTCACCGCGATGTGCGAGCGGGCCCAGATCCCGATGTTCTCCACGCAGGAGTCGGCGGCTTTTGTCATCGACGTGCTGCGCGCCTATCTTTCGCGCCATTTCGCCGACCGTTCCTCCATGCACGGTGTGTTCATGGACATCTTGGGCATGGGCGTGCTGATCACCGGCGAATCCGGGCTGGGCAAGAGCGAACTGGGCCTGGAACTGATCTCGCGCGGCCACGGCCTGGTGGCCGATGACGCGGTGGACCTCTACCGCATCAACCAGACCAGCATCGAGGGCCGTTGCCCCGAGCTGTTGCAGAACCTGCTCGAGGTGCGCGGCATCGGCCTGCTCGACATCAAGGCCATCTTTGGCGAGACCGCGGTGCGCCGCAAGATGCGGCTCTCGCTGATCGTGCACCTGGTGCGCCGAGAAACCATGGAGCGGGACTACGAGCGCATGCCCCACGAGCCGCTGTACCAGGACGTGCTGGGCGTGCCCGTGCGCAAGGCGGTGATTCAGGTGGTGGCCGGCCGCAACATCGCCGTGCTGGTGGAAGCGGCCGTGCGCAACACCATCCTGCAGCTGCGCGGCATCGACACCTACCAGGAATTCGTCTCACGCCACCGCGCGGCCATGTCGCGCAGTGAGTAGAAGGAACACCCCCGCGCCGCCTGCGGCGTCACCCCCTCCAGGGGGCAGTGCCTGCGGCCTGGCAAAGCCAGTTCCGCGGCGCTTCTTGAGAAGAAAACCCGGGTGCGTTCGTCAGGTGACGCGGTGCACGTTGCCCCGGTGCGGGCAGTCGGTCTTGCTGCAATTGGCGTAGAGCGACAGCGCGTGCTCTTGCAGCACGAAGCCACGGGCCTTGGCCACCATCTGCTGGCGCTTCTCGATCTCGGCGTCGAAAAACTCCTCGACCCGGCCACAGTCCAGGCAGACCAGGTGATCGTGGTGCTGGCCTTCGTTGAGTTCGAACACCGATTTGCCCGACTCGAAGTTGCTGCGCGTGAGCAGGCCCGCCTGCTCGAACTGCATCAGCACGCGGTAGACCGTGGCCAGGCCGATGTCCGAGCGTTCTTCGAGCAGCACGCGAAACACGTCTTCGGCCGTCATGTGCCGTTGCTTGGCGTTCTGGAACACCTCCAGAATCTTCAGCCGGGGCAGGGTGGCCTTGAGCCCCGTGCTCTTGAGTTCTTCGATGTTGGTCATGGCAGGCAGGTGCAAGGGGTTGAAACAGGCGCAAATGAGCGCCACCGGGCATCGCCGACCCCTGGGGTGGGTGCCCTCCGGTGCAGGACCCCGGGGCTACAATGACCGGATCATATCGCCAGCGTCCGCCGGCTGCCGCATTTTTCCCTGTGCGGCACACGGCGTTACGCCTCCAGGGTCAGCCCACATGCATTTCCTCTCACCCCGCCGCGTCCGTTCCACGAAGTCGTTCCCGCGTCTGGCGCACGCCCTGTGCGCGCTGATGGCCGTGGCCTCGCTCTCGGCCTGCAGCTACGTCCCGACCATCATCACCCCCTACAAGATCGACATCGTGCAGGGCAACGTGGTCACGCGTGAGCAGGCGCAGGCGCTCAAGCCCGGCATGTCGCGGGCCGAGGTGCGCGACATCCTGGGCTCGCCCCTGCTGTCCAGCGTGTTCCATGCCGACCGCTGGGACTACGTGTTCACCTTCCGCCGCCAGGGCCAGGAGCCCCAGCAGCGCAAGCTGACGGCGTTTTTCAAGGGCGAGACGCTCGAACGTTTTGAAGGCGACGAGCTGCCCAGCGAGGTGGAGTTCGTGGCTTCGCTCGACGCGCGGCGCAAGTTCGGCAAGGTGCCGCCGCTGCAGGCCACCGAGGCCCAGCTGAAATCCTTCCAGGACAAGAACACCCCCCTGGCGCCCGAGCCGACGCCGCCGGCGCCATCGCCCGACACCGTCTACCCACCGCTGGAGAGCTCGGGAGCGGCACGTTGAGCGCCGCCGTGAACGCCGCCCTGCGCGTGTGTGTGGCCGGCGCCAGCGGCCGCATGGGCCAGATGCTGGTCGAAGCCGTGCGCGACAGCGGCGACTGCACCCTGACCGGCGCGCTCGACATCGCCGGCAACCCGGCCATCGGCCAGGACGCGGCCGGCTTTGCGGGGCAGGCCAGTGGTGTGGCCATCACCGCCGACCTGACCGCCGGCCTCTCGGGCAGCCAGTTCCTGATCGACTTCACCCGCCCCGAGGGCACGATGGCGCATTTGCGCGAATGCGCGAAGCTGGGCGTGGCCGTGGTCATCGGCACCACCGGATTCACCGACGCGCAGAAGGCCGAGATCGCGCAGATCGCGAAGCAGATCCCCATCGTCATGGCGCCCAACATGAGCGTGGGCGTCAACGTCACGCTCAAGCTGCTGGAGATGGCGGCCAAGGCCATGGCCACGGGCTACGACATCGAGATCATCGAGGCGCACCACCGCCATAAGGTGGACGCGCCCAGCGGCACCGCGCTCAAGATGGGCGAGGTGATCGCCGACGCGCTGGGCCGCGACCTCAAGGAATGCGCGGTCTACGCGCGCGAAGGCGTCACCGGCGAGCGCGACCCGTCGACCATTGGTTTCGCGGCCATCCGCGGCGGCGACATCGTGGGCGACCACACCGTGCTGTTCGCCGGCACCGGCGAGCGCATCGAGATCACGCACAAGTCCAGCAGCCGCACCACCTACGCGCAGGGCAGCCTGCGCGCCGTGCGCTTCCTGGCGGGCAAACCGGCCGGGCTGTACGACATGTTCGACGTGCTCAGCCTGCGCTGAGCCCGGGTCCCAGCAGAAGAACCCCAGCGCCATGGACGCCAGCGCCCCGGTCGGGTTTTTGCAAACCCTGAGCCAGGCCGACGCGCTCGGCCGTGCCGTGGCCCTGCTGCTGCTGGCCATGTCGGTCGCGAGCTGGGTGGTCATTCTCTGGAAGGCCTGGCTGCTGCGCCGCGCCGCAGCCGACCTGAGCCTGAGCACCGCCGCCTTCTGGCAGGCCAGCGACCTGGACGACGCCCAGGCGCGCCTGGGCCGGTTCGACCCGCAGCGGATCGTGCTGCCCCTGCTGCAGGCCGCGCGCGGCCTGGACAGCGCAGCACCCCACACCCTGGCCGCTGCCGGCGACCGCTCGCAGCAGCTCACCCGTGTGCTGCGCGATGCCCTGCACCGCGTGCTGCACCGCCTGCAGTTCGGCCAGGTGCTGCTGGCCACCGTGGGCTCCACCGCGCCCTTCGTGGGCCTGCTGGGCACCGTCTGGGGCATCTACCACGCGCTCACCGGCATCGGGCTGGACGGGCCCTTCCGCATCGAGCAGGTGTCCGGCCCGGTGGGCGAGGCGCTGGTGATGACCGCCGCCGGCCTGGCGGTGGCGATTCCCGCCGTGCTTGCCTACAACGTGCTGGGCCGCCAGATCGCCCGCATCGAGGCCGACCTGGAAGGCTTCGCGCGCGACCTGCGCGAGCTGCTGGCGCATTCAGGGAGTCCATCGTGAGACCTGCCGCCGGGCTGCCCCAAGGCAGGTCAGCCCCCTCGGGGGGCAGCGACCCGCGTCAGCGGCGGAGCGTGGGGGCATGAGCTTCGGCAGGCTGGAGCGCCCCACGGGCGACCGGCCCATGAGTGATATCAACGTCACGCCCCTGGTGGACGTGATGCTGGTGCTGTTGGTGATCTTCATCATTGCCGCCCCCTTCATGGCCAGCCGGCTGGCCCTGGAACTCCCCAAGGCCGAGGTGCCCGCCACCGCCCCGGCGGCGGCCGATGCCTTTGTTTCCCTGGCCCTGGACGCCCAGGGTCAGCTGCACTGGAACGACGAACCCCTGGCCGAGGACGCCTTGCGCCAGCGCCTGCAGGAGACTGCCCGGCGCAACCCCGCCACCGAGCTGCAGCTGCGCGCCGACGCCGCCGCGCCCTATGGCCGCGTGGTGCAGCTGATCGGCCTGGCGCAGAGCGCCGGCCTCTCTCGCATCGGCTTCGTGGCCGACAGCGCGCCCCCCGCCGCGCGCTGAATGCCGGGGCACGGGCGTGCGGATCGGGCCAAGGCCTAAAATCCCGCATCTCCCCGCGCCACCGCGCGCCCTCTCTCCTTTCACCCCGTCCCCGGCTGGTCCGGCCCCTGGTTCATGCAAGACAAATACGCCCACAAGGAAGTCGAGCGCGCCGCGCACGCCCACTGGAACGCCATCGACGCCTACCGCGTGAGCGAGGATGCGGGCAAGTCGAAGTTCTACGCCTGCTCGATGCTGCCTTACCCCAGTGGCAAGCTGCACATGGGGCATGTGCGCAACTACACCATCAACGACATGCTCGCGCGCCACCTGCGCATGAAGGGCCACAACGTCCTCATGCCCATGGGCTGGGACGCCTTCGGCCTGCCGGCCGAGAACGCCGCGCTCAAGAACGGCGTGCCGCCCGCGAAGTGGACCTACGAAAACATCGCGTACATGAAGCAGCAGATGCAGGCCATGGGCCTGGCCATCGACTGGTCGCGCGAAGTCGCCACCTGCGACCCGAGCTACTACAAGTGGAACCAGTGGCTGTTCCTGCGCATGCTGCAAAAGGGCATCGCCTACCGCAAGACCCAGGTCGTCAACTGGGACCCGGTGGACCAGACCGTGCTGGCCAACGAGCAGGTGATCGACGGCAAGGGCTGGCGCACCGGCGCCGTGGTCGAGAAGCGCGAGATCCCCGGCTACTACCTCAACATCACCGCCTACGCCGACGAACTGCTCGACCATGTGCAGATCGGCAACCCCAAGGCCACGCTCAACGGCTGGCCCGACAAGGTGCGCCTGATGCAGGAAAACTGGATCGGCAAGAGCGAGGGCGTGCGCTTCGCTTTCCCCCACACGATCCAGGACGCCGGTGGCGCGCCCATCGGCGGCGGCCGGATGTACGTCTTCACCACGCGCGCCGACACCATCATGGGCGTGACCTTCTGCGCCGTGGCGCCCGAGCATCCGCTGGCCACGCACGCGGCCGAAGGCAACAAGGCCCTGGCCACGTTCATCGAAGAGTGCAAAACCGGCGGCACCACCGAAGCCGAACTCGCCACGCAGGAAAAGAAGGGCATGGCCACGGGCCTGACCGTCACCCACCCGCTCACCGGCAAGGAGGTGGACGTGTGGGTCGGCAACTACGTGCTCATGAGCTACGGCGACGGCGCCGTGATGGGCGTGCCCGCGCACGACGAGCGCGACTTCGCGTTCGCCAACAAGTACGGCATCGCGATCCAGCAGGTCGTGGCGGTGGAGGGCGAAACCTTCAGCACCGAGACCTGGGCCGACTGGTACGGCGACAAGCAGCGCGGCGTGTGCGTGAACTCCGGCGTGCTCGACGGCCTGGGCTACAAGGCCGCCGTCGACAAGGTCGCCGAGCTGTTGGCCGGCAAGGGCATGGGCGAGAAGAAGACCACCTTCCGCCTGCGCGACTGGGGCGTGAGCCGCCAGCGCTACTGGGGCACCCCCATTCCCATCATCCACTGCGCCGAACACGGCGCCGTGCCCGTGCCCGAGCAGGACCTGCCGGTCGTGCTGCCGCAGGACTGCATTCCCGACGGTTCGGGCAACCCGCTGCACAAGCACGAGGGCTTCCACGCCGGCGTGGTCTGCCCCGTGTGCGGTGCGCCCGCGCGCCGCGAGACCGACACCATGGACACCTTCGTGGACTCGTCCTGGTACTTCATGCGCTACTGCGACCCCACCAACGACGAGCAGATGGTCGCTGGCGGCGCGGACTACTGGATGCCGATGGACCAGTACATCGGCGGCATCGAACACGCCATCCTGCACCTGCTGTACGCGCGCTTCTGGACCAAGGTCATGCGCGACCTCGGCCTGGTCAAGGTGGACGAGCCCTTCACCCACCTGCTCACGCAGGGCATGGTGCTCAACCACATCTACAGCCGGCGCACCGCCAAGGGCGGCAAGGACTACTTCTGGCCGCACGACGTGGAGCACGTGCTCGACGACACCGGCAAGGTCGTGGGCGCCAAGCTCAAGAACCCCGCCACCAGCGGCGACGGCATGCTGCCCGTGGGCACGCCGATCGACTACGAGGGCGTGGGCACCATGTCCAAGTCCAAGAACAACGGCGTGGACCCGCAGGACCTGATCGAGAAATACGGCGCCGACACCGCGCGCCTGTACACCATGTTCACCGCGCCGCCCGAAGCCACGCTGGAGTGGAACGACGCGGCGGTGGAGGGCAGCTACCGCTTCCTGCGCCGCGTGTGGGCCTTCGGCGTGAAGCTCTCGGCCACCGCTGGCCTGGGCGCGCTCGCCGCCGGCGTGGCGGGCCAGGCATTGTCCAAGCCCGCCAAGGCGCTGCGGCTGGAAATCCACACCGTGCTCAAGCAGGTGGACTACGACTACCAGCGCATGCAATACAACACCGTGGTCTCGGGCGCGATGAAGATGCTCAACGCGCTGGAAGACTTCAAGCCCGACGGCTCCGCCGGCGACAACGCCGCGCTGGCCGAAGGCTTCGGCATCCTGCTGCGCTCGATCTACCCGGCCACGCCGCACATCGCGCACACGCTCTGGAGCGACCTGGGCTACGCGGGCGAGCTGCTCGATGCGCCCTGGCCCGAAGCCGACCCCGCCGCGCTGCAGCGCGACGAGATCGAACTCATGCTGCAGATCAACGGCAAGCTGCGCGGCAGCGTGACCGTGCCTGCCGCGGCGGACAAGGCCACCATCGAAGCCGCGGCGCTGGCCAGCGAAGCCTTCATCAAGCAGGCCGCGGGCGCCGCGCCGAAAAAGGTGGTGGTCGTGCCTGGTCGCCTGGTCAACGTGGTCATCTGAAAGTCGATACATGCCAATCCACCGCGCGCTCCCTTCGTCCCCTCCCGCCACGCGCCGCTGCGCGCTGTTGCAACTGGCGGCGGGCGCCGTGGTGCTGACGGGCGGCGTTGCCGGCTGCGGCTTCAAGCTGCGCCAGGCGCCCACCTTCGCCTTCAAGACCGTTCGCTTCGCCAGTGCCGCGAGCACACCCGTGGCCTACGAGTTGCAGAAGGCGTTGATCACCAACGGCCTGCAGGTGGTGAGCGGTGCGGCACCCGCCGATGTGGTGTTGACCGTGATCACCGACCAGCGCGAGCGCATCGCCGTGGGCCAGACGGCCGCCGGCCAGGTGCGCGAATTGCAACTGCGCACGCGCTTCACCTTCCGCTTGCGCACGGCGACCGACAAGGATCTGATCGAGGACACGGAACTGTTGCTTGAGCGCGAGCTGAGCTTCAACGAAACTGTGGTGCTCTCCAAGGCGTCCGAAGAAGATCTGCTGTACCGGGACATGGTGAGCGATGCCGTGCAGCAGGTCGTGCGCCGCATGGCGGCGGTGAAATCCCTCTGACGAACGGCGCCCAGCGAGACCCATGCAGATCGCCGCACCCCAACTCACCGCCCAACTGCAGCGCGGGCTCAAGAGCCTCTACACCCTGCACGGTGACGAGCCCTTGCTGGTGCAGGAGGCGGCCGATGCGATTCGCGCGGTGGCGCGCGAGCAGGGCTACACCGAGCGCACGGTGCACACCGTGGCGGGCGCGCATTTCGATTGGGGCGAGGTGCTGGCCAGTGGCGGCTCGATGAGCCTGTTCGCCGACAAGCAGCTGATCGAGATCCGCATCCCTTCCGGCAAGCCGGGCAAGGACGGCTCGCAGGTGTTGCAGCAGATTGCCGAGGCCTCGCAGGGCAACGACAGCACACTCACGCTGGTGCTGTTGCCGCGCCTGGACATGGCGACGCAGAAGGGCGCCTGGTTCGCCGCGCTGGAGAGTTTTGGCGCCACGGTGAAGCTGGACCCGGTGGACCGCAAGGCCTTGCCGCAGTGGATCGCGCAGCGCCTGCAGCAGCAGGGGCAACGCGTGGCCTCGGGCGAAGAGGGGCAGCGTACGCTGCAGTTCTTCGCCGACCGGGTGGAGGGCAACCTGCTGGCCGCGCACCAGGAGATCCAGAAGCTCGCGCTGTTGCATCCTGCGGGTGAACTCAGTTTCGAGCAGGTGGAGGGGGCGGTGCTCAACGTGGCCCGCTACGACGCCTTCAAGCTGGCCGAGGCGGTGCTGAGTGGGCAGGTGCAGCGGGTGCAGCGCATGCTGGACGGTTTGCAGGCGGAGGGCGAGGCGCCGGTGTTGGTGCATTGGGCTTTGTCGGAAGACATCCGCACGCTGCACCGCATCCGCACCGCGATGGATGCGGGGCGGCCGTTGCCGATGGCTTTGCGCGAGAACCGGGTGTGGGGGGTGAAGGAGAAGCTCATGGAGCGGGCGATTCCTCTGCTCAGCATCGCCACCCTCTCGCGCTGGCTCGACGATGCGCACACGGTGGATGGCATCGTCAAGGGCCTCAAGGTGCCTACCTGGCCGGCCGATCCCTGGCAGGCTTTGCAGCAGATGGCCATGAAGGTTTCTTTGGCCTGCTCGGTACGGTAGTTTTTCACTCCAAGGGGTTGGCGAGGTCGGGTGGTCCGGTCATGCTGGCGCCGGCCGCTCGCGGGCGACTGCCCGAGCGCGCAGACATCACTTCATCAACACCGGGTGAGCGCGCAAGCTTTTGTGGCAACCGCGAATGGGGCCAGCGCCCTCATGACCAAACCACCCGCCCCAAAGAAGTGGTGGCGTACCAAGCTGGGTGTGCCTACGTTGTTTCGCAGGACAGTGGCGGCGTCCGAATGCACAGGCCCCCATTCGCGGTTGCCGCAGAGGGGGCCGTGCCAACAACGGTGTTGACGAAGGGGAGGGGGCGGACCTAGGCAGACGCCCGCGAGCAGGGCCGGAGCAGTCGGATCCCGCCACTGGCCTGACGCGAGGTCTCAGTTAGAAACGCAATGAGAGCGACAAACCTCAAGCAGCCGAAGCACTGGACCGCAAAGCCGACTCCCGGAAATCGCTCGGCGACTGCCCCGTGTGCTCGCGAAACACGCGGCTGAAGTGGGCCCCATTGTTGAAGCCCCAGGAAAACGCGATCTCCGTGATCGTGCGATGCGCCCGCGAAGGATGCGCCAGCTCCCGCATGCAAGCCTGGATGCGCTGCCGCTGGATGTAATGCGCCAGCGTATCGTCCTCCGCGCTGAACGCCTTGTGCAGATGCCGCTTGCTGCAATTCAGCGCCTGCGCAATGTGGTCCAACGTCAAAGACGGATCGCGCAAATGCTGCCCGATGTGCTCACGGATGCGATCGCGAAACGCCTCCAGCTGCGTCGTGCCGTTCTCGCGCCCCGACAACTCCTGCAACGACAAACGCACCAACTCCACGATCAGCTCACCCGCCCCCCGCGCCGCGTTCTCGCTCATCCCCGGCAACTCCTGGTACGTCGTGCGCATCGTCTCCAGCGCCACCCGCGCGATCCCGCTCACGCCGCCCACATGCCGCGCCATCAAAGGCTCCAGCCGCAAACCGCGCTCCGCCAGCTGCTCCTTCGGCAACATCACGATCAAATGCTCCACCCGCTCCGGGTTCGCGATCTCGTAACTGCCCGTCGTGTCGTAAATCGCCCAGCCACCCGGCCGCACCCAGGCCTCGCGGTTGTGCTGCTGCACCCCCGCACTGCCTTGCCATGGCGCCACGATCTTCAGATAGGCCCGCTCGCTGCCCCGCGCCAGCTGCGGGCTGCGCAGCACCCGGTGCCGGTTCGCCTCCAGCTTGGTCAACACCACGTCGCCCGCGTGCGAGGCATGCATGTGGCCATCAAAACCCACGTCGCCATACAGGTCCGACTCCAGGCCCCCGAAATGCGTCCACACCCAGTCGCGCCAGATCGCCGCCCGCTCGCCCGGGGCGACGGCATCGGTGGTCATGGTGGATGACGGGGTGGGGGCGGTCATGGGCCGGATTATCGGGCGCGGTCCGCCCAGGCGCGGCGCGCGAGGTCAAGGGTTAACCCGAATCGGCGTGCACATTCCGACAAGCAGGCAGTGCACGGCCAGCATAGCGGCGCGCCCCGGTTCTCCCTACGATGCGGCTTGGTCCACCACAACTCCAGGAGACACACCATGGCCCATCCCAATCGCCGTCTGGTCATTCAAAGCGCCGCCGCCACGGTGGGCGCCATGTCCTTCGCGCCCCAGCTGCTCGCGCAATCCGCGCCCGTGCGCGTCGGCTACTCCATGTCGCGCACCGGCCCGTGGACGGGCGGTGCCCAGGTCAGCCAGGAACCCAACTACCTGCTGTGGGCCGAACAGCAGAACGCCGCGGGCGGCCTCGATGTGAAAGGCGTGCGCCGCAAGATCGAGCTCATCAGCAGCGACGACCGCAGCGACATGGAAACCGTCGTGCGCACCTACGAAAAACTCATGGGCAGCGACAAGGTCGACCTCGTCCTCCCGCCCTGGGGCAGCAACGCCAACTTCGCCGTCGCCCCGCTGGCCAACCGCCTGGGTTACCCCTTCCTCGCGCCCACCGCGCTCTCGCGCCGCCTGGCCGAGATGAAGTTGCCTTACTTCTTCCTCCTGCTGCAGCAGCCCAAGCCCATGTGCGACGCGCTGGTGGAGATGTTCAAGGCCAACGGCGTGAAGACCGTGGCCGTCGTCTACGTGGACGACCTCTTCGGGCTCGAAAACTACTCCGCCCTCAAGGTCGCGCTGCAAGGCACCGGCATCAACCTCGTGCAGGAAACCAGCTACCCCGGTGGCGTGAAAGACCTCTCGCCCACGCTGCGCAGCATCAAGGACAAGAACCCCGACGCCTTCGTCGGCTTCACCTACCCGCCCGACACCATCCTCGCCAGCCGCCAGGCCAAGGAAATCGGCTTCAACCCCAAGTTCTTCTACGCCTCGGTGGGCACCGCCTTCCCGCTCTACAAGAACGTCATGACCCCCGCCGGCGCCGAAGGCGTGCTCGGCATGGGCTCGTGGAACGGCAAGACCAGCCCGGGTGCCAAGGCCTACTTCGACGCCCACGTCGCCAGCCAGAAGAAGGAACCCGATCGCTGGGCCAGCGGCGCCTGCTGGGCCGGCCTGGAAATCCTCACCAACGCCGTGAAGGCGCAGGGCCTGGACCGCAAGGCCATCCGCGACTACGTGGCCAACACCACCCACAAAACCATCATCGGCGACATCAAGTTCAGCGGCAGCGAGAACGTGGGCACGCCCGGCACCGTGGGCCAGTGGCAGAACGGCGAGTTCGAGGTGGTGTGGCCGCAGAAGGTCGCCACCGCCAAGCTCAACCCCAGCAAACCCGCGTGGAAATAGGCCCACCCTGCGCCGCGCCTGCGGCGCGTCTCCCCTCAAGGGGCGATGCCCGTGGGCCGGCAAAGCCGGACCCACGGCATCCTTGACCGTGTCCTTCTGTTCTCTGTATGTCCTTTTCCGCCTGGCTAGAACTCATCGCCTCCGGTCTCATCACCGGAGGCATCTACGCACTCGTCGCGCTCGGGTTGAACCTTCAGTACGGGCTCATGCGCATCCTCAACATCGCGCACGGCGAGTTCCTCATGGTGGGGGCCTTCCTCACCTGGATGGTGCAAACCTCCTTCGGCCTTTCGCCGCTGCTCATGATCCCGGTCTCGTTCGGTCTGCTGTTCGCGCTCGGCGTGGCGGTGCACTGGCTGTGCTTCCGCCGCCTCACCGCCACCTCGCCCAACCTCGACGTGTTCGAGGCCCGTGGCCTCATGGTCGCCTTCGGCCTCATGTTCCTGGTGCAGAACTTCATCTCCTACGTGTGGGGCGGTGACCTGCGCGGCTACGACTACCTCACGCAGCCGCTGGCCATTCCCCTGCCGGGTGGCAGCGCGCAGTTCGCCGTCAACAAGCTGGTGGTGTTCGGGTTGGCCCTGCTGTTCTCGGGCGCGCTCATCCTGCTGCTGCGCACCACGCTGCTGGGCAAGGGCGTGCGCGCGCTCATGCAATCGCCCACCGGCGCGCAGTTGATGGGCATCAACACCAAGCGCCTGCACCCCATGATGTTCGGCATCGGCCTGGGCCTCTCGGGCGTGGCGGGCTGCCTGCTCTCCATGGCCTACACCATCAGCCCCTCCATGGGCGAGCCCTACACCGTCACCGCGCTCATCGTCATCACCCTCGGCGGCTTCGGCAGCATGGGCGGCGCGCTCGCGGGCGGCCTGCTGCTCGGCGTCATCGAAGCCCTGGGCATGCACTTCACCAACCCCTCACTCAAGGCCTTGCTGAGTTACGTCGTCTTCATCGGCGTGCTGTTGCTCCGGCCCGAAGGACTCTTCGCTCGAAAGAGTCGCAAAGCATGAATTCCCGCCAGTTCCTCATCCGCGACCTGCTGGTCCTCTTCGGCTTCGCCGGCTGGGCCGTGGCCTTGCCCGGCTTCGCCAGCGAGTTCGTCGTCTCCATGGCGCTCACCTGCCTGATGTACGTCGCGCTCTCCTCCAGCTGGGCGCTCTTCTGCGGCACCACGCGCTACCTCTCGCTCGCCACCTCGGCCTTCTTTGGCATCGGCGCCTACGCCAGCGCCATCCTGCTCGAGAAAGTGTCCTGGGCGCAGGCCATCGGCCTGGGCGCGCTCATCGCGGCCGGCGTGGCCATCGTCATGGGCGCGGCCGTGCTGCACCTGCGCGGCACCTACTTCGCCGTGCTCACCTTCGGCATGACCGAGCTCATCCGCCACGCCATCAGCTACTTCGAAAAATCCGTCACCGGCACCGTGGGCCGCGTGCTCATGGTCGTGCCCGAGCGCGACACCATCTACTTCACCGTGCTGCTGCTCGCGGTGGGCACGGTGGCGCTCTCCATCGCCATCCGCCGCACCCGCTTCGGCCTGGCCATGCTCGGCATCGGGGCCGACGAACAGCGCGCGCAGACCCTGGGCGTGAACACCCGCCTCGTCAAGATCGCCGGCTTCGCGCTCACGGCGGCCGTGGCCGGCGCGGTGGGCGCGGCCATGTCGGTGCGCTGGACCTACATCGACCCCCACACCGTCTTCAACCCCTTCATCGGCTTCCAGACCGTGCTCATCGCCCTCATCGGCGGCGCGGCCACGCTGTGGGGCCCGCTCATCGCGGCCATCGTCTTCAGCGTGCTCGCCGAAACCCTGCGCCTGCAGGTGCCGCAGGTCTACATGATGTCGCTCGGCCTGCTGCTCATCCTCGCCGTGCTCTACCTGCCCGGCGGCCTGGCCTCGCTGCGCGCCGACACCTTCCGCGGCTGGCGCGACGGCGCCAAGGCCTGGTGGGCAGACATCAAGGACGACCTGAGCGGCGAAACCAAACGCCGCAAGCAGCGCGAGAAAGACCAGCGGGAGCGCAGCCATGTCTACTGAACGGCAAGCCCTGCTCGACGCCCGCGACGTCACCGTGCGCTTCGGCGGCCTCACGGCGGTGGACGCGGTCAGCGCGCGCTTCCTGCCCGGTGAGCTGGTCGGCATCATCGGCCCCAACGGCGCGGGCAAGACCACCTTCTTCAACGCCATCTCGGGCGTGACCAAACCCACCAGCGGCGCGCTCTCGGTGCAGGGTCGCGAACTCGCCGGCCAGGGCCCGCACCGCTTCGCCGCCAACGGCCTGGCGCGCACCTTCCAGACGCCGCGCGTCTTCGGCGACATGGCCGTGCGCGACAACATCGCCTTCGGCCTCAAGTTCGCCGGCCGCCGCCCGCGCAAGTACATCCTGTGGGGCGAAGAAGCCTCGGTGCCCTGGGTACTGCGCACGCCGGAAAGCATCCTCGGCCTCATCGGCCTGAGCGCGCAGGCCGACCTGCCCGCGGCCGCCATCACGCCCTCGCAACAGCGCCTGCTCGAAATCGGCATGGCCCTGGCCACGCGCCCGCGCCTGCTGCTGCTCGACGAAGTGGCCGCCGGCCTCACCGAAAACGAGGTGGAGGAAATGGCGCGCCTCATCCGCCGCCTGCGCGACGAACTCGACCTCACCGTGGTCTGGATCGAACACGCCGTCACCACCCTGCTGCGCCACGTGGAGCGCGTGATCGTGCTGCACCAGGGCCGCAAGATCGCCGACGGCACGCCCACCGAAGTGGTGCGCAACGCCGAAGTGATCGAGGCCTACCTGGGCGACGAGATGAACGAAGCAGCCGCAGAAGAAGAGGCCGCCGCATGATGTGGTACCGACCCACCCCCTTCGAACTCGGCGGCGGCGCGCGAGCGCGCCTCAAGGTCGACGGCCTGTCCGCCGGCTACGGCGCCTTCCTCGTGCTGCGCGGCGTCAAGCTCGACATCCAGCCCGGCCTCACCGTCGTGCTCGGCCCCAACGGCGCGGGCAAGACCACGCTGCTCAAGGCCCTCAACGGCCTCATCCCGCGCAGCGGCACCGTGCTGCTCGACGGCCAGGAACTCGCCGAGAAAACCCACGAGATCGTGCAGGCCGGCGTGGCCCTGGTGCCCGAAGGCCGGCAGCTGTTCCCGCAGATGACGGTGACGGAAAACCTCGAACTCGGTGGCTGGCTCGTGCCCAAGACCGAACGCGCCCAACGGCTCGAACAGGCTTTCGCCGACTTCCCCAAACTCAAGGAGCGCGCCACGCAGCTCGCCGGCACCATGAGCGGCGGCGAGCAGCAGATGGTGGCCGTGGCCCGCGCCATGATGTGCGCGCCGCGCCTGCTCATGCTCGACGAGCCCTCGCTCGGCCTCGCGCCGCGCATGGTCGATGAACTGCTCGCCATCGTGCGCCGCATCGCCGACGCCGGCACCACCGTGCTCATGGTCGAACAGAACGTGAAGAAGGCCCTCGCCGTCGCCGACCGGGGCTACGTGCTCGAACGCGGCACGCTCGTCGCCAGCGGCCCGGCGAAGCTGCTCGCGCGTTCCACCGTCATCCGCGAGGCCTACCTCGGCGCCGACAAAGACCCCGCCAGCGGCACCACCAGCGCGGCCGATGCCGTGCAACGCCGCAAGGCCGTGGCCGTCGCTGCCGCCACCCACTGAACACCCCGAAACACCCAGGAGAAAACCCGATGTCCGACCTGTCCATGCTCATCAACGGCCTCAAAGTCACGGCCGAAAAGGGAGCCACCTTCGAGCGCCGCAACCCGCTCGACGGCAGCGTGGCCACCCGCGCCCCCGCCGCCAGCCCGGCCGACGCCGTGATGGCCGTCGAAGCCGCCGCCGAAGCCTTCAAGACCTGGAGCGAAACCGGCCCCAACGAGCGCCGCGCCCTGCTGCTCAAGGCCGCCGACGCGCTCGAAGCCAAGCTGCCCCAATTCATCGAAGCCGTGGCCGCCGAGACCGGCGCCACCGGCATGTGGGCCGGCTTCAACAACATGCTCGCCGCCAGCATGATCCGCGAGGCCGCGTCCCTCACCACGCAAGTGGCCGGCGAGGTCATCCCGTCCGACGTGCCCGGCTCGCTCGCCATGGGCGTGCGCCAGCCCGCCGGCGTGGTGCTCGGCATCGCGCCGTGGAACGCGCCCATCATCCTCGGCGTGCGCGCCATCTGCGTGCCCCTGGCCTGCGGCAACACCGTCATCTTCAAAGGCAGCGAAAACTGCCCGCGCACCCACCAACTCATCGTCGAATCCTTCCAGGACGCGGGCTTCCCCCCCGGCGTGGTGAACTACATCACCAACGCCCCGGCCGATGCCGGCGCCGTGGTCGAAGCCATGGTGGCCCACCCCGCCGTGCGCCGCGTGAACTTCACCGGCTCCACCAAGGTCGGCAAGATCATCGCCATGACCTGCGCGAAATACCTGAAGCCCGTGGTGCTCGAACTCGGTGGCAAGGCGCCCATGGTCATCCTCGACGACGCCAACATCGAAGACGCCGTCAACGGCGCGGCCTTCGGCTGCTTCGCCAACAGCGGTCAGATCTGCATGAGCACCGAGCGCCTCATCGTGGACCAGAAGATCGCCGACGAATTCGTGAAGAAATTCAGCGACAAGGCCAAGGCCCTGCCGCTGGGCGACCCGCGCAAGCCCGAGCCCGTGGTGCTCGGCTCCGTCATCGGCCAGGGCACGGTGGACCACTGCAACGCACTCATCGACGACGCTCTTGCCAAAGGCGCCAAGCTGCTCTGCGGCGGCAAGGCCGACAGCACCCTCATGCCCGCCACCGTGCTCGACCACGTCACGCCCGCCATGCGCATCTACCACGAGGAAACGTTCGGCCCCGTGAAATGCGTGGTGCGCGTGAACGGCGTGGAAGAAGCCATTGCCTGCGCCAACGACAACGAATACGGCCTGTCGTCCGCCGTGTTCGGCGGCGACATCGCGCGCGCCTTCAACGTGGCGCGCAAGATCGATTCCGGCATCTGCCACGTGAACGGCCCCACCGTGCACGACGAAGCACAGATGCCCTTCGGCGGCGTGAAGGGCTCGGGGATCGGGCGCTTCGGCGGCAAGGCCGGCATCAACGAGTTCACCGAACTGCGGTGGATCACGATGCAGACGACGCCGCGGCACTATCCGTTCTGATCGTCGCTTGGCGATGTGAAAAGCCCCGAAGCTGAAGGCCTCGGGGTTTTTTGTTTTTTGTGGACAGGTCCCGGCGGACCGAATGCTGCTTGTGTGGCCGCTTCAGACTGGTTGCTGCCGGCAGAGCGAATGCCCCAAACGTGCGATCCGCAACACATTGCAGTCATGCAGCCATTGGCGGTCAAGGTCTATGACTTGAAGGAAGCCGTGTCATGACTAGACTGCTGCTATCGGCCAGAAGCGGCTATTGCTCAAAACAGCATCGATGTCCAAGCACTTCTTAGGGACGCCATCTAGATAACTCCGAGCAAGAGAGCCCTCCAAAGATTGCTCTATCCGCGTGAGGAAGCCGGGATGAAGGTTGCACTCATAGGGTTTTTTATTGCGATGGTTGGAGCGTTCATTGGATTCCTTCTCCACATCTCAATCGGGGCTCTAGCGGCGGCATGCGGAATACTCCTAGGCATCGCGGGCGTTGTCTGGCACTGGAAGGTCAACCTTTGGGAATAGTCCAGCTTCCGCTTCGGGCCCGAAGAAGTCTTTCGCCCATGTTCCGAAAACCGGACCTTCAATTCTCAAATGCCATCGCATCCAGCGGGATAGAGTGCGTTGAGTGCCTGCCGGTGGGTGGCTGGTGCCACTTGCTTCTCAGTGGCTAGCATGGTCAGAAAATCTTCCACGTCGGTCTGCCCCATCTGGAGCGGTGTCGAAATCCTTCATGGCTTCGGGCCGCTCACAACACAAACACTTTGCCCAGCAAACATAAGCCTTCTCGGCTTTAGGTTGTAGCGCAGGTAGCGAACCAGTTTCGCGCACCTGATCGAACAGCTTGACGGATCGGGGCGGTACCTGTCAGGTTTGTCGGATCTGTTATGCCTGTTGGTGCATCCTGTATGCTGAGCTGCAGGATTGATTTCAAGTACTTTTCAGGATGTCATGTGGCTTTGTTTAACTGCCGCATTTGTGAGCATTCGGTGTTTGATCAGATAAACCACAAGTTAGACCGCATAGGAGGAACCTGCCGCATGCCTACAGAGTTCATCGTTTCGCTACTCCCGTGGAGCTTCGCATTCGCACTTGGCTTCCTATTCTTCATGAGCTGGCAGCGCGAACGTCGCGAGGATCGTCAGATTCGGATGCACGAACTGGAGATCCAGCGAGTTCGCGCCATGGAGGAGGAGAAACGCCGAGAGCAAGAGCGGGACGATGCTCGATACGAGCGGTACTCAAGAGAAAAGAAGCAAGAGGAGGACCAACTCAAGGTCCAAGCCGGAGGTGGATCTGGCGGCTACATAGTTTTAGATCTGCCCGACTCTCAACGCGGACTCTTCCACGACCTTCTAAAAGGATTTGAAGAGTACGCTCGTCTCAAGGGTTATGGCGTCTCGTTTTCAGTCGACACAACGTTTCATGACCGGATCGCCTTCAAGTTCACACTTACAGACCCTGATGTCGTTGTCGGAAACGAACGCGTTCGAAAGGATCTGAAAGAGTACCTTGAGCGAGTCTCAAAAGGTGACTCGCTTGATGATTTGCCGCAAGTCATTTCTATAGAAGAGCACGATGTACTTGTGGCAACGCTGAAAAACAGGATTAGCTTCTTGCAGCACAGCTACAACCTGGTGAAGACATCTGCGGAGTTTTACGAGAAGCTGATTCAAAGAGCTGGCACTCTGGGCTGCTGCCGGTTCCGTTGACACCGACCTAAGCTTCTTGAGCTTTCTCGAACTGTACGGGACTGAGATACCCGAGCGTCGAATGCCGGCGTGTCGGGTTGTAGAAGCGTTCGATGTAGTCGAACACGTCTGAACGG
>QFCS01005850.1_pt1 | contig 45994 bp, 75 predicted proteins | sample 3576561 | NCBI WGS metagenome assembly QFCS01 | reverse complement strand
TTGGTCGGAGCGAGAGGATTCGAACCTCCGACCCCTAGTCCCCCAGATGAAGGAATATCATTGATCTGACTTGCGGATCATTGCAAACCGAGCATTGAGCCGCCATTGATTTTACTGCGAAAATTATTCGGAATGCAAACCGTCAGGCTCGTTTTTTCCGGGCTTTTCTGCGCCTGTGCTTCTCGAGCAGTACGATACCGGCAGACGCGAGATTCGATGTCCGGGCCACGTAGGTGTCGATTATTTTCTGTGCGGTGGCCTGAGACCAACCCATGAGAGAGGCGATCATCGGGACGGTCGCCCCAGCTTCCGCGAGCGCGGTGGCCGCAGTGCCGCGGACATCGTGGAAGTTCAATTCCTCGATGCCGGCGGCGTCGCAATCTTCGCGCCAGCAATCGTTGAAATACCGCTTCTTGAACGAGCGACCTGTCTTGGTGGTCAAGATGAGCGGCCCGGACTGCGTGAGACTGTCCAGATGGTCCCGCAATTCCTTCGGGCACGGTGTGTTGATTACCGCGCCGTTCTTACTGGTCCGAAGCGTAATGTTCTTGCCGTCGTAAGCCGACCACGCCAACTCTCGGATATCCTTCTGGCGGAGCCCGGTGTTCTTGGCGATGAACATTGCCGTCACCATGGCAGGCCGGGCCACGGCGAGAAACTTCGCGATGTCGACGTCCGACCACACCATCTCCGATCGGTCGCTCTTGTAGAGCCTCTGGAATGTATCCAGCACGTTGACCTTAAGGCGACCCATCTCCTTGCTGAACGACAGGACGCGCGCGAGGCCGGCCAGAAGATTGTCAGCGGAGCGTCGTGACGCCCTTCCGAGGTCTTGATGCCAGGCGAGGGCGTCGGCGCGAAACTCGTCTTCCTGCAAGCCTTCAATCGGACAGCTTCCCCATTTGGCCTTGATCTTCTTGAGTCGCCACACGTAGGACTCGCGCGTGGCTGGGCTCAGGCCATCGAAGTAGGTGGAGGTCTCAAAAGCCGTGATGAGTTCGTTCAGGTCGCGCTGGCCGCGTTCGCGCATTGCCTTCTCGGCCGCGGCGAAGCTGGCGATGAATTCCGGAGTATCCGGGCGGCCTTCGAGCTTTTTGCCTGTGGCGCGATGATAGTAGTAGACGGCCACCCCGCCGGCCGCGAGCTTCTTCCTGACGGTGTTAACGCCCTTGAGCTTGACCTTCACGCTCGGCCTTCCAGCGCTTGTATGGGGAAATCTCGTTCGAGGGTGCAACAAGGCCGGACGCACGGTCAAGGGCCGCGTCTATGGCTTTCCGGTCCCATCTGGTAGTTCCAGGGATGGGGCCAGGCAGGATCCCGCGACGAACCCAGTCGTTGAACGCGGACATGCTTTTGCATCCGGCATAGGTCGCAGCATCCGCCTTTGACAGGCAGCGCGGCTCCTGAGTGACGCGGGCAGGGGTGCGGGTCATGATTTGCTGACGGCCTCAAGCAGCTTCTCGATGCCATCCCGAATTTCGGGCCACTTAGCAACCTCGATCCGGTGCACGGTGTTGATCGAAAGCTCCGGCTCCGCGCCGTCGGAAGAGTGATGTATGTCAACCGTGACGGCGTATCCAGATCCGTCTTGGTAAGGTGCAAATCCAGCTTTGATAGTTACCTTCGGCTCGCTCATGATACTTCACTCACTCTCTGAATTATGAGTTGAAGTGGAATGTCCACTTTCTGCCGTCTTCTTTTCACCAGCAGCGCGGATAGCGGAGGCGAGCCTATCCTGAGCTATGCTGAAATATTTTGCCTCGCGCTCAATGCCGATGAAGTTCCTGCCGAGCGACAACGCTGCAACACCCGTTGTCCCGCTGCCCATACAGTTGTCGAGGACCGTATCACCGGGGTGGGTATAGGATTGCACCATGTGCGCCATCAGCGCGACCGGCTTTTGCGTCGGGTGAAGCCCTGTCTCGCAATCAAAACTCAATATAGTGTCCGCCGTTACAAGCTCTCCATTGTCGGGCTTCGAATATCCGACTGTCGCCGCTACCCCATAGTTTGGGGTAGTCGTTTTCGCGGACCCCTTGCGCAGCTTGTAGGCTGCGGGCCGCAACTGAACGTTGAAAGTTGGCTGTGCGCGATAGAACACGCAAACATCTTCGTGCCCGACCATAGGTCGCCGCTTCGCATTAAGTTGGCCGGTCTTGCGGTTTTTTACCCAGACATAATTATAGCGGTATTCCGCCTCACATGAGCCGATGAGGCGAGTTGTGAACGGTTGAGCCGCCATCAAGACAATGGCGGCGCGCGGCTTTGCCACACGCCAATACTGTGCCCACAACTCGTCCAGCGACAACACGCTGTCCCACTTGTTCTGTGTTGTCCCGTATGGCAAATCAGCCAGTATGAGGTCAACCGACCGGTCCTCCAGCGTTGGCAGTACATCGAAGCAGTCAGCGTGGTGAACGGAGAGTTTCATGCTACCTCGCCACCCTTCTTCTTAAGGGAAAGCGCGGCTTGGGCGCAGTCGATTACTGATCGGATGATTCCGCGAAGCGCGGGGTCCCATTCATTGGAGAGGTCCGCCTCGCCATATCGAGCAATATTTTGTAGGGCTTGGCGGCTAGCCGCCGCTTCTTCCCAAGCAGCAGCTAGGGCGGATTCGGCGGCTTGCGATTCCTGCCAGTGGCGGCGGGCATCATCCTTGATTTGTTCAATTCCCCTTGAGAGATGATATCGGTCAAACGGCCCGCCATTCATCGAGTGGAAATAGGCTTGCGAGCCGAACAGCGAATTGTTGGCCTCGGTCACGAGCTGGCGAGCCTCATCTCTCTCCCGCCTGAGCCTTTCGATCTCGGCGGCGGATTCCATGATCTCTTCATAGATTCCCGGTCCCAACCGAAGTGAAAGCTCTGGATCGAAATTCCCACGCCTGTCGCGCTGCAGCCGGTTGCGCAACCTCTCTACTATATCCCCGCTGGATTTGTTCGGGTGCAGCGAAGATTCGCAGATTGAGTCATCGCGGATAGACGAGGGGCCGGTGTCGAAGTCGGTCACTTAGGAACCCCCCCTAGGCTGATACATTCAGGCGCAAATGGTCGCTGAGTAAAGTGCATATGCGCGGGATGTGCGAAGCCTGCGCCGACCGCCATAGCGGCGAATGCGAACGAGGCCGCCTGCCAAGCGATTTCTCTCGGGAACGGCCAGCACATGCGGCCATCAAGAACGAACTCGATGACATCGCCACGGTCGTGCATGACCATGTTTGGCACTAGCCTTCCATCAATGATGACAGAGCAGCCGGTTTGTTGCGGCCCGGTCATTTCCGCGATCAAGTCCCGCTGCGGGAAATTCACGATACGATCATCCGTTGTCATGAGGATGGCTCCGAGAGTGAGTGGTGCTTCATGCCGCCAGCGCCGGAGGAAAATGCTTGTGCTCAACGCCATCGACCAGGCAGCCGTTGTCCTTGCCGCGCAGCCCGCCGTTCTGCTTATGGTGGAACGTGACGCCATTGCGGGCGCACTGGTCGCGCATGAACCGGACGGCGTCCATGTCCAGCGGGCGACGGTTCGGGCCGCTCTCGCCGCCGGTGATGATCCAGTCCGGGCGTGCGTCGCCAATGTCGATCCGGCCGAGCAGCGGTTCTGCCGACACGCCGTGCCACGCCGCAGGAACGGCCATCAGTTTGCGGAAGTCTCGATCCCATTCTTCCTGGTTCGCCAGCGTCGCCATTAACCCGGCGTTCGGATACGGCCAGTCAGCGGGCAACATCTTCGGCGCATTGCCGATCCGCTTGGTCAGTAGCAGCCAACGCAGGTTCGGCGTCGCTTTCACGAGCCGCCAGAGGTCGTCCCGCCAGTCCTGCGGCACCTCGTTGTCGAACACATCGGCCAGTGACGCGCAGAACACACGCAACGGAATGCCAGTTTCGGCGGCCTTCCTGTTCCATTTAACAGGATCGCCCCACGTCTTTGTCCGCCGACGCGGTACGCCCGGCCCCCATCCTTCGACCCACTTGCGGCGGTTGTTATCGGACTCAGCATAGCACCAGTCACACGCCGGGCTGACTTTCGTGCAGCCGATCCACGGATTGAACGTCGCGTCGGTCCATGAAATTCCTGACTGTTCGGCCATTCTCAAATCTCCAACCTGGTTTCTGCGCTATCGTTAGCGGGGAGTGATTCAATCTGGGAAAGGGCTTTGAGATTCGCGATGCAGATCGCTATCGCTGGAACTGCGTGACGAGACTGCGACATCAACGGGTCACCAAGAACCACATACCAGTGCACCTTGTCTGGCTTAAGGTGACCCATTTCGTGGATCGGGAAGGCGCCCAGCGTCATCGCCGCGTCTATGGATTCCGTGTAGCGCGGCAATCCAATCGTTGTGGATAACAGGCGAGCGGCTTCTTCAGGGCTGTACGGTTCAGACTGGTCCGGCTGGGAGCGACCGATGACAAATTGTCCGCCAGAGTCGGTGCGCACATCCCAAATGGACTTGCCGTTCTTAGAGATTCGATAGGTGCCGACAGCCAGCGCGATTGCAGCATCCAACTCCCGATCCGCCCCCGTCGCCTTCTCAAGCCGCGCGATCAGATCACTCAGTGACGATGCTCCTGCACTGGAAGATGCATCCCTCTGAGTGGAGCGATCTTCTGAATAGATCATCTTCAAATCTCCGTAGGGGTTGGGGAGTAGCAAAGCGCTTTCCTTTGCTTAGCCTCGGGGGTCAGGGTGTGAGTGATCCTCTCCATCCCGCAGATGAGAGACGCGCGCTCGCCGCGTCCGGTCTTCATCGAACGATCCGCCGGTTTGTGCGTCGTTGAATGCCTTGATGGCGGTCATTAAGGCGTCGAACGCCTTGAGCTCATGAATGCTTGCGTCTTCGTGATGGTCGTCGAGAATATCCTGCTCAAGTCGCTCAAGATCGACCGAGTAATGGCGGAACGTGCACAGGTATACCCAATCCTCGCCATCGTCGGCGGCGTCCTGCGGGGAGCGATAGAAGTCACCACCATCAAATCCAAAGCACTCTTCAACGCCGTATAGCGGAACTTCCTTCGCTTTTTCAAAGCGGCTCGACCGCCTGCACTTGTCGCAGGCCAGCCAACCCTTTTCGCACTGAGCGCCGCAATGCTGGCAAGTGTTGTGCGTTCGGCATGTGTAGCAATCCTCTGCAGCGCGGCGGGCTGTTTCATGGGCCAGCGTATCGTTGCATGCATAGATTCGGGGGGAATGAATCTGGCCGCACTTGCCGCACGCATAGAGAAGCGGCTTCTTTTCTGGGTCGTCAACACGAGCAAGAACGATTGGGGCCGGACTTGGTTTCGATGTCTCGTTCATCGCGATCCATCCTTCTGAGTGGAGTTACTCTGATCCCCCGCCCGTGAGAGAAGCGCGAGGATGGCGTTGGCTTTTTCTCGCGCCCACTCTTTCCGAATGTCTTGAATATTCGGATCGTCAATCAACGTATCGAGGCGATACGCTTCTGGCTCGATGATCCGCGCTATCTCATCCGCCCCCAAGCCCGCCGGTGTGGCTGGTGGGGTGGCTGCGGACTTGAGTGCGGCAATTTCGTTTTTCAACGAGCCGATCTCAGTGCACAGCTTATTGACTTCTCCTGCCCATGCGAGGGTGTTTGTGTCGGTGATCCGTTTTGTCAGTGTTAGGCATGCTGTGTACGTCAGGGGACTGCCCAGCTTTATCATTTCCTCATGGAGAAAATCGGCAGATGCTTGCTGTGTGGCTTTCGTCGCCACAGGCTCTTGTGCGACCGGGGAGGCGGAAAGGGCGGCGGGAATGATCCTGTTGAGGAAGTCACGCAAAGCGCGCAATTCGGACGGCGGGATTTCGGCGACGTGGAAGCCGTCTGCGTCGATCTCAATCTGCCGCTCATGAAAGGCGATGCTGCCCCATCCGTCCCCATCGCCATGACCGGAAATCTTGATGGTCAACAGCCCATCATCGAAGCTGAGAACTTCATTGCGTTTCAGGACTGTCTCATCACTAAAAGCGGTCATGGCCCTTCCTCTTCGCTGTTCATTTCGAGGACCGAGACGCGAACAACTAGGCTCGCAACGACACCAGCAATCAACATCGCGAAGATAAATTGTGACCCCGCGTAGATGAGATAAAAGCAAAAGAACAGTAACGCGCCGAAAACGAAGCGTGCGAGGTTCCATTCAGTTTTCGTCCGGCTCTCTTTCATCTTCCCCGTTCCTCCATGGTGGTGTGATCGGGAGCAGAAGAAACTCCACTCACGAGGCCGACATTGCCCGGAGCATTCGCATTCGCATCCGTCTCCGCAACTGCTGGCGGAAGCAGTGGCTCCCATGAACTTACGTAGCTTGCGCCTCGCACTACTCCTTGAGGTAGCAAGCGCACGGTGGCTATCCCAAATCCGAAACGATGAGCGATGCGAAAACTTTCCGCGCCGCGCAACAGCCGCGCATTCATTTCACCATCGTGGTCAATCAGGACCACTGACGGCCATCTAAAGACGAACCAAAGAAGTCGAAGCCACGCGAGCCGGAGAGGTGTCATCCCTCACCTCCAGCAGTCTCAGTACGTGAACTGCCTTCGGTGTCCGTGGATTGCTTTCTGGCGATACTTCCCTGAACAAATCCCCCTAAAGGACGGGTGAGAGCGGCGTCCATTTCTTCTTTCAGTGCACGAACGGATCGCGCTGCACACTCGCATACAGGATCGCCCTCCGGCGCGTGATCGGAATACATTTTCCCGCAGGCGGCGCATTTGATCGGCGATTTGAACGCCTCCCTCACATCAGGGCCGACCGCAGGGGCTGGCGGGTGGGTAAGCGCAGCGACAATCTTTTCAGCCAGTGACTGCGAGACTTCAATTCGCTCAAACGAGCGGCGCTCAACAATGTCTGACCCGCAGGAACTCTTGACGATCTGTCGATGGGTCAGACGAATGAATGCATCGACGTCCGGGTCCGGCTCCCCGACCGGAGCGGACAGGGCGGCGAAAGCCTCCTCAATGTCAATCATCATGTAAGTGGCCCATGTGCCGCCGCCTTCGGACGCCAGCTTGTCATAGATGCGTTTCATTGCATCGCCGCCCGTCCCAGCTTCCGAACTATCGGCTATAGGGGCAGGCTTCACATCAGGGTCGGGAGAGGGGTCTGACGGACGCGGCTTGATGCGAGAGGTTTCAGATTGGTCTTGTTTCCAATCGGGGAGAGGACCGAGCTTGCGGCGACAGTTGTCAGCCTCAACACAGCCCCACGAGCAATTGCAGCCGCCGTCAGATTTCGTGCCCGCTCCTGAGAGCAGGGAGAGGATGGCGTCGGCTATTTGCCAGTCTAGAGTTTCCACGCCGGAAGGGTTTTGTAAAACTGGCAAAATAGCCCTTGCGACCGCCTCCCTGTCCGGCTGCGATGTTGCGAGACGGGCAGCGGCTACGGCCTTTCGAGCAGCCTTTGCCCATTCGGGTTTGATGCTGTCTGCAAAACGGGCGGCATCAAGAAGCATTTCGAGCGGGTCCAACGCCATCAAATCGGAACGGGCTGCTGTCATGGCTGGACTCCCTCGCGCTTGCCTTCGTCCGGCCAGTCCCATTGTTTTCCGTGGCCCTCACAGGCTCCGCATTGCGACCGATGACCTGAGCCAGCCTCTTCAAAATAGCCGTCCCCGCCGCACGCCTCGCAAAATGGCGCCTCTTCGCTACAGGCGTAGCACCGCCAAGGGGCGGTAACGTCGTTCCAATGGCCAAGTTTGCATCGCCACTGCGGAATTGAGCAGTACCAAGCGAGTGGTGAGTTTGCTGGCTGGATCGTCCTCATGCTCGTTCGTCCTTCCGGGTGGAGCGCAGAAGGGTGTCTATCTCGACAGCGATCCGCATTGCTTCGGGGTGAAGGTCAGGAAGCGTGTTCGACTGGCCGGTGAGATAGTCCAGCGACACACCAAGAGCGCGGGAGATTCCCATCATCGCGTTGAGCGTCGGATTGCGGGCGTTACCAGCCTCTAAATCCCAGATATGAGACTTCGTCAGACCTGCGCGGTCAGCCACGGCCTGCAAGCTTAGGCCAAGAGCCTCCCGGCGCTCGATCATCACGGCTGCAATGCGATCAGAAATTGACGCCATCCCTCAGTCTCCCTTGTGTGCGGACTGGGCGCGGCCAGACTCGCACCAGACGCCATCGTTGAAGGAATGCCAAAGATCATTTGCGGCACGCAGGGCGTTAATTTTGGTCCAATATCGAACAGCGCTCGCCTTCCAACGTGTAGCTCCACTATGTGGATCGGGCGATTGATCTTGATACGAGAACCAAATCTCCCAGCGCAGTCCGGATCGAACGGGAAAATAAACTCGACCGGACAGATAGCCGCTGAATGACGCCATTCGCCCGACCTCTCCCTGCACTTCTGACGGTTCAGATACGGTCATGACACCACCTCAACCCGCTTCCTGCGGTTGTCCCACTGGTCAGAATCTCTTGGAGCGCCAGTCGTGAAGCTGACTTGTTGTTTGGGAGAGACAGCAGGACGGAAGCGGCTGGCGCGATACGCCTTAGTCGGGTGCCACGACGGAGCGCCCGCAACAACTAGTGCGACCCGCCCGTGAATGAGAGGGATGTCCTCGACGGTGTAGACAAGCCCTTCAATGAGGTTGGTCGGCAGGCCCATATAGTCGAGGCCCGCATCCACACAAACAACCTTCATCCCGATCTTGAATGTCATCTGGTTTAGTGTCCTTGGCTAAAGGGGCTCGATGCGCGCTTTGGAAACGGCCGCGAGGCGATGACAGGATTTGATGTCAGCGGCCGGCCGCGCGGGACTTTCTTCCGACGCTCGGCGGGCTTACGCGGCCGGATCTTCCGAACCTTGACGGGCTTTGGCGCCGCGGCGCGTTCTTCTCCGCCAGATAGCTTCCAGAGGTCGGTAGCGATCTGAAACGGGTTCAGCCCGCGCATGGCCCACCATTCGCGCTCGTTGTTCGCGTGCTGCGAGCCCGCGCCGATGCGGTGGTGGTACGGGCACAACGGAACGGTCCACCGATCGGCCGGCTTTTCCTGCATGCCGGTTTCTGGCTTCCCGATCGCAGGGCAGGCCATGCGGATATGCGCCGCCTCAGCCGGCCGGTTGCAGTGCTTGATGCAGCACGGGCGCGTCCGGATGAACGCAAGGTGCGCGCGGTCTTCCTGGCGCGGTGCGCGTTGGCGTAGGTAAGTCACAGGGGCCTCCGCCCGTGCTCGGTGGGCTCCCATCGGCCCGCGCGCTCGGTGCGGGCGCTGGAGCGCTCGGCGCGGCCGACGAAAAACCCGGTGAAGAAAATCACGAGGCCGATAAAGGAGAGGGCGGCAACGACACCGTTTTCCATCAGCGCAATCCTTCCGCTGCAGCCGCAATCGTTTCGCGCGCGAGCGAGACTGCGGCGTCGATGTGTGACGTGATGACGGGAATTCGATACTGGTTCGGCGTTTCGCATTTCAGGTAGCGAATGACGTCGATGTCCGACGAAAGGTCCAACGCGCCGGCGGCGCCGGCGACCAGATGCATCGCCATTTCACGAATCGTGTTCTCGCGCTCTTTGGCGACAACGAAGTCCGCCGGCGAAAACCCGAGTTCGTGTACTCGTGCGACGTGGGTGCTCACAGTCGTGACCTCCCAGATGCGAGGTCACTGACGGTGAAATAGCCATTCGCGTTCCGCGCGGCGCGCTCGGCGTCGTACCTCGATTGTCGGTATCGTTTTTTCTCAGCCCGGACAGCGCTGTCCTGATAAGCGAAGAATGCGGCCCGAAGCCGGTCCCACGCCGCGATCTGTTCGTCGGTCCACTGCACTGCGGTCGAGAGCCGGGGGGAGCGGGCTTGACACAGGGGGCGTCGGCTGTCGCCGGCCAGCCAGCCGGGTACTTCGATCAGCAGAAAGCCCAACTCCAGCGGCATCCGTTGAAATGGGACGATGGTTTGGATAACGCGGACGATGGGCTGTCCGGCCTTTGAGGATTTCGTGAAGGTGAGGGGAAGGCGCCACGCTCCTTCGACCTCGCCGTTATGTGAGACAACAATCGAATTCGGTCCCGCCTCGTGCTGCACCACCGTCATGACGAGCTTGTGCCAGTGACCGCAGCCCTTGAAGCTGATCGGCTTCTCAAGTTCTACGACCTTCTCGTCGACGAACGTCTTGCGAATATCGCGTGCGCAGGCGGCGTAATGCGCGGCGCGCTCGTCGGCGGTCATTTCTTTCAGGCTTTTGGCGGGGCGGGCGTAGGCCATCGAAGCGTCACTCCGAGTCGTAGCGAGAACGCAGGCGCTGCGTCCGACGACCGCTGTTCATGTGGTCGACCATCAATTGATAGAGAATCTGGCTGGCTGCGCCGCCAGTTCCGGCAAGCCGCGCGACCTGAGGGTCGTTGATGGGAAACTTGGCCAGCTTTCGGCGGTCGTCAGCCGAAACGGCGAGCGTGTTATCGTTATGCTCCCAGAATGTCGGATGATACGAAAACATCCGAGCCAGTTCTTTGAGAAACGTGGTCTTGATCTGCGACGCGGTCGACCTGTATTCGATCGCGGCGAAGGGCCAGCAATCATTTATGATTGAGAAGAACGTCGATACATTTCGACGAAAGGTCGGAAGCGTGACGGTCGTTGGAATTTTTGCGAGGGCCACTCCGAGCAAGTCTGCCGACGCGCCGGTATTGGGGATGCGGTGCCCGTGCAATCTTCCGACGGTTTTGGCTAAGACGAGAGCTGAAAGGATTTCACCTCGCCCCATATTCTGCGACCAACTCACCTTCCTGTAGAGAGGGAAGTTGCGATCGCTGTTGCAGAGTCCATACAGCGTCAGGATGGCTTCATTGCTGTCGCGCATATTGCGCATGTGAAGATTCGGGGAGATTTTCTTGATGTTCTTGTTCAATTCTGTGAAGCGGTGGCGCTCCCAGATTTCATCCGTCCCAAAATGAATGCTGCCGAAAATCCGAATCGGATGGTGAGGAATAAGCTCAAGCAACCGGAGAGCGTTACCAACGCGCTGCCAGCCGTCGATGATATATGCGGGCGATCTGATGATGATATCGGCGCCGTCTGAAATAAAATCCTGGCCGCGGACACCGATCTCAATGTTCGGCACGACCTTGCCCTCCCTGAGGGCGTTAAAGATGTCCGATCGAGAGCCGAGGGGGCGCTGGTAAGCGCTATCGACCTTCAGGAATCTCAGCGTCGATGCGTCAATTCGACCGTTGATGACAATCCCGGATGTGGAGTCGTCGCTTTCGTCCAGCGACGCATTGATGATGCGAATGTGTTGTTCAACCCGCGTATCGAGCGCTGGGACATCAACTTTCTCGGCCTTGGTAAAAAGGTTCAGCACTCGCCATTCCTCCATGCTTCCGCGAACTCGTTTAGCCACGAGGCGGCATTTTCCAGTCGTTCGTCGATGGTGAGAGATGCGTCCGTTTCGCGCAGCCATCCGGCAACTTCGGCGGCGCGCGGGAGTCCGGAAAGCGCGATTAGGCTTTCGCGAACGCGACCACAGACAGCGTCACGAGCGCGCGCCGGTTGTGGCGCCGGCCTTGCCGCAGATTGCGGCCTGGCTGTTTCGAGAACGGCTCTGCGCACCTTCGCTTTGCTGGGCTCTTCGCCTGCGGCGATTGCTGCATCGACGGTGCGCCGAACGATGCCGGGATCGTTGACCTCGGCGTCGCGAATGATGCGCGCTTCGTGTATGTCTTTTCGGGAGAGGCCAATGTCGGCGGCGGTGACCTTATTTAGTTCTGCACGAGAACTAGAATGCCGGTCGGCGGCGCCGGTCACTTCACCTCGTTCCTGCGCCGCATCATATTCGTCCGCAAGCCGACGCTTGGCGGAGGCTTCGATCTCCAGCGCGTCAGCCTGCACGCGGTACGCGGCACTGATAAGATCGTCGGCGGCCTGCTTCGCTTTTCCGATGCGCGCGGCACGTTTCGCGGCGTCATAGGCGAGGGATGCCGCTTGGGTGATGTCGAGAACTTCGGCGGCGGTGCGGGCGTTCGTGAGAGCCGTTCGCGCGCGGTCTACCAAGGCCGTCAATGCGGTTGCTGAAACTTCGGTGACCGCAACTTCTGACGACATTTCGCACTCTCCATCAAAGACCGGGGTGTCCGGTTGATGGAGGCAATCTACCACAACAATGGTAGTCGTCAACTATTAAAATAGTAGATGCCGCGTTTTGTTAGTTGCTGGTTTGTATGGAGGTGACAACGCCATCCTCCAGGTAGACATAGTTTTGTCCGCCATAGACCAATTGTTCGTGCCGGCGGCTGCCTGTGATCGTGGTGTTGATTTTGCCAGGCCTGCCCCAGCAGGATGCATACAGCTGGGCGCGGGTCATGCCCGTCCTGATGCCGCCCTTCCGGTCACACTCGGCCTTTTCGGCCATTTTGGCCTTATAGACCGCCTCGGAATCCATGTAGATGATGTCGATGCTGGTGATATAGCCCTGCCTGCCGCTGGCGTCCGTGCCGAGGTAGTTTTCCGTCGGCCCGGCCTTCACCAGTTCTGTAATAGCGACTGGCGTGCCGGCTTTTAACGTCGCGCAACCGGTGGGGGCGCTCTTGAGATAATCGCGCGGCTCGCTGCAGAATTGGAAGTTGTCGCCGCGCGTGTAAAGCGTCTTTCCAATGTAGAGGTCCGCGCTCTTTGTCGGCGGCTCCGTGCGCGCCGTGGTATAGCAACCAGCGAGCGGCAGAGCGATTACTGCGGATAATACTTTCCAAGCACGCGATGGCATATCGACCATTCCTTACGCGACAGAGTGAATTCCTTTGCGGCGCCCTTCGGGGGGTTGTGCTGGTAGACGTGCCAGACCGAGCCGGAGGCACGCAGGAATCGCTTGATCGTTGCCCGAGCCTCGCCGTGCAGTTCGGTGTAAAAGATACAAGGCTTGCCGGGTAGCGGCGGCAGAATAGGGTTCACGAGCGCAATGTCGCCCGGGTCGAATTCCGGGGCCATGGATTCGCCCATGACGAGCAGCCCGTATGAATCCTTTACGTGAGCCACCTGCGCCGGACGGGGGTACCAGTCTACAGGGTCCGTTGATCGCACAATCTCGCCAGGGCCGCCTTCTGCTGATGCGTAAATCGGGAAATCGCGGCCGGGCATCATGATGGCGCTCTCAGGGAGCATGTCCGGCGCGGGCTCTGGGGCCGCCGGCGCTATGCCCGCCCAGTCGGAATCAAGAACGCCAGGATCGACCTGCAACGCATGGGCGATCTTCGGCAAAAATTTGGTGGATTTTGTTGTCCCGGTTTCCAAGGCGGCGATAAGCTGCTGACTGCATCCGGCGAGCTTGGCCAGCGCAGGCTGCGATAACACCTTGGCTTCTCTGGCGGAAATTAGAGCTTCTTTGTTGATCATAATCTCCGGAAGCTACTACGCCCGTAGTAACATCGCCCTACAATAATAATAGTTGAAATCTACCAAAATCATGGTAGAAGGGGGCATGGAAACAGCCGCGCCCCATTTCCGCCCATTGGTTCTTGAAGCCGTCAAGATCGTCGGCTCCCAAATTTTATTGGCGGAGCGGATTGGGCGGTCGCAGCAGCAGGTTTCGGCCTTGTGCACGCGCGCAACGGCGATCTCTGCTGAGGACGCCATTGCAATTCACCGGGCCACCGCTGGCCGCGTGCCAGCTTCGTCGTTACGCCCCGATCTGTGGGCGCGACCGGAAGACGTCCCAGCCACCTCTGAATCAGAAGGGACGGCGGCATAAGATGTCCAATCCCAAAATTGTCGAACAGATGGTCGCCGCCGCGCTCAAGCAAGTTGAGCGCGACGTCGCTGAAATCGTGGAGCGTCATTTTCGGCGCGGCCCTTCATCTGCCATTTCAAGCTCCGTTGGTTGTTTCGACCCTTCCAACGAAGAACGGGCACCGGCCGAGTCGCAAGGCTCGGTCGGGGCTTGCCCCCTCAAAACACAGGGGGATTGCGCGTGACCCGTCACCAGCCAATCCCGATGAACAGCGATCCGAACACGATCGCGCAAATTGCGAAGGCGCCGAACGCGCCGATGCATCCGAATTTCACCGTCTCGTCAATCGACATTCCCGACTTCCTCCCCCGAGCGTCAACGTCGGGCAACTCGGCCGCCGGAGATTCCAATTCCCGGTCACCGGCGGCCGTTTCTTTCACGCCGGGCATGGCGTGTACGCGAGAACAAAACTCCGAGCTTGTCACCGAACTGCCGTCCTTCCTGCGCTGCGCTCGTTCAGCGCATGGCGGGATGAAGCCTGAAACGGCGGAAGGCGTCATCACAATTGAAAATCAGAACATAGCGGGGACGGCATGAAGGCGTTGAGCGATGCGCAATATGCGTTCAAGGCCGCCGTTCGCCGCGCGGTGAAGATTGCGGGCGGGCCGAACGCCGCCGCGGAATCCGTCCGCGTCGATGCCGCGCGGCTCTCGCGCTACGGCAACAATGACGCGCCGGAATTCGCGCCGATCGACGTTTGCCTGGAACTGGATGCTGCGGCGGGCGACGATGTCATCCTGCGCGCATGGGTGGACCTCAAGGGCTTCGATCTGGTCCCGCGCAACATTGACGCGAAGGTCGCTGCCGACCTGACGGCCGCCGCCGGCGCCGCCGCGCTCGAAAGCGGCGAACTGATCTCCAAGGCGATCGAGGCCGCCGCTGACGGCGACATAACGCCGAACGAGGCGCGAGGTGTGCTCGAAGCCGCTGGCGAAGCGAAATCCAAGATCGTTCGTATTGAAGAAGTCGCGCGGCGGTCTCTCGTCGCTCGCTGAGTTGCGTCTCGTTGTAAAGGGGTAGGGCCATGCATCACTCTACGGTTCTCCATGATCCGAAGGCCGTATCGACTCCGTCGCAACTGGCGGAGCAGTTGGCTAGGAAAAGGCGCCTTGAGAGGCTGGCCGCAGCAGCGGTGCCGGAGGTCGTCACCGAAGTGGTGGTGTCATCGCCTGCGCCAGTGTCGAAGCCAAAGACGGGCGAAGAATTGATCGCCGAGTGGACGGAACGTCAGAAAGAACGGTTCAAAGAACCTTGGTTTTCAATCGTTGACGAGATTTCCGAACGCGCGCAGCAGCGCGTCAACGTACTCAAAATTCAGATGGCGACCGCCCGCTATTACAACGTGAGCCGGGCAGACATTCTGTCCCATCGCCGCACCAACAACGTCGTCAAGCCGCGACAGATCGCGATGTATCTCTGCAAGGTACTGACGATGAAATCGCTTCCTGAAATCGGAAGGATGTTCGACGGCCGGGATCACACCACGATTCTCCATGCCGTGAAAAAGATAGAAAGTTTGATCGCGAAGGATGCGGTGCTGGCGTCGGAGGTCGGTTCGATCAAGGTAACCGTTCTTGGTGGCTCGGTGTCGAGTGAGGCTTCGGAATAGGCCATGGACTTACTCGAATGGGGCGAGCAACAACGTGATCGGGGGATGGGCCTTGCGGCCGATGCCCAGGATCGTGCGCGCCCGCACTTTCGAGAGGCTGCGCTGGCAGCGATCAAACGCATCGCACTTCGCCAGCAAACCGTCCACGCAAACGACCTCTACACCGAAGTCCTCGGTGAAGCCGATCATCCCAATTGCTGGGGATCAATCTGGAAGGAAGCCGCGAACAACGGCTGGATCGTAATGACGGACACAACGCGACAGTGTGTCGACCCAAAGAAGCACCGCCACCGGAGCCCGGTTTACCGCTCTTTAATTTGCAGGGGGCCGGCATGAACGACCTGATGCAGTCCATCCCCGTCGGCCACGACAACGCGCTGCGCGCCAGCCAGATCTGGAAGCGTTACGGCATCGGCGCGGAAACGTCTTTGTCCAAAAACCTGAACGAACTTGCCATCGTGGGCACGATCCGCCGCCGGCAACAGCAACACCGCCACGCCCAAGGCTTCACCTGGCTTTACTGGAGGGAGGCATGAGCGTGGAAACCATCCTCGATGGCGCTAAGCGTGTCGAGCGACTCGCGGAAGGCGTGACGCTGTATCTTGGCGATTGCAGGGAGATCATGCCAACGCTTGGGCCGGTCGGCCACGTAATCAGCGATCCGCCATATGAGCAGATTTCCCAAGATCGGATCGGCGGCATCAAGCGTAAGGATGGTGGGAAGGTTACAGAGAAGCTGACGTTTGCGGGCATCGACGGCATCCGTGATGAGGTTTGTCGCATCGTCGGCCCGATGTGCGAGGGCTGGGCGCTATTCTTTTGCACTGGCGAAGGACTCGCGCCGTGGAGGGACTCTATTGAGTCCGCCGGCATGAAATACAAGAGCGCAACGATCTGGGTCAAACCAGATGCGATGCCGAAGTTTAACGGGCAGGGCCCCGCTATCGGGTTCGAGGCTATTGCCCCGGCATGGTGCGGCGCCGGACACGCCGTGTGGAATGCTGGCGGTAAGCGCGGCGTCTATACCCACAACGTCAACGGGCCCCTACGTCACGGCGTTCATCCGACGGAAAAGCCCATCTCTCTAATGCAAGAAATTATTGCCGACTTCACAGGCGTCGGCAGCTTGGTCCTCGACCCGTTTATGGGCTCCGGAACCACGGGCATTGCCTGCGTCAAGCTCGGACGTCGCTTCATCGGCATCGAAATGGACGAAAGGTATTTTGAAATCTCATGCAACAGAATCTCGAAGGCTCTGAGCCAACCGGACATGTTTATCAACCCTCAGCCCAAGCAGAGGCAGGAAGCTCTCCAGCTATGAACAAGCGGGATGAACTGGCGGCTTGTTTGAAGGAAGGATGGCAGTCGATTGAGGATCTGCACGCGCGGTTCTTCTGGCAGCCACACACCATTCGGGGTGCGATCAGCGCGGTCGCGAAGAAAGACGGCCTGAAGATTGAGCGGAAGCGGGTCGATGGCATCACCAGCTACCGAGCCAAGCCAAATGAATAGTCCAGGCTCTCTCTTTGCAGGAATAGAGGCAGCGGCAGAATGAGTGATGTCCTCGATCTTTTCCCGCGCCATGTCATCCCCGAGCCGAATACAGGCTGCTGGCTTTGCCATAGCGCGAATAATCAGCGGGGCTACGGCCGCCTGCACATCGGCGGCGGCAAACTCGTAACCGCCCATCGCTATTCCTATGAGCTTTCTGTCGGCCCAATCCCGGAGGGGTTAGAACTCGATCATCTCTGCCGTCAGCCCTGCTGTGTAAATCCAGCGCATCTTGAGCCGGTAACACCATTTGAGAACGGGCGGCGCGCCGGTCGATCAAAGGCGCGGGAGCGCGGCTTCCGATGCATCAATGGTCATCCTGAATCTGCGGAAAACACGATCATTAAGAAGGACGGCACGCGCCGGTGCCGTGCGTGTCAGTACGCTGCACATTATCGTTGGCTGGAACGGAAAGCATCAGCATGAAAATCTATGTCGCAGGCCCGATGCGCGGGATTCCTGAGTTCAACTTTCCGGCCTTCCACGCTGCGGCCGCCGCCTTGCGGGCGGCTGGGCATGAGGTTTTCAACCCAGCGGAACGGGACATCCAGCACCACGGAGTCGACATCTCGAAAGGCAACGCCGAGGGATGCGAGGAAAAGGCTGCCAAGGAACACGGCTTCAATCTTCGCGAGGCCCTGAAGGACGATTTGGAATTCATCTGTCTGCATGCGGACGCGGTCGCGGTTCTGCCAGGCTGGGAGAAGTCGAAGGGCGCACAGGCAGAGGTGGCCACTGCGTTCGCGCTCGGCCTGCAGGTCCTCAAAGCACCGGAGGCATCATGAACGGTAGACCTTGGACGTCAGTCCCGGAATCCGATGTCGTCGAGTGGTACGAGGCTGGATGGCATTACGTCGGCCCGAGCGCGGCGGACGAGCGTCATTGCATCATGGAGTGGCGTAGCAGCCGCAAGCCTGTCCGGCCCTTCAGTCAGAACGAAGCCGAGCTGCAGCACATCGCGACCGCCGTCAGCGCGCTTGAGGGGAGGGTGGCGTAGTGGGAGAGAACAGTAAGATCGAATGGACAGACCACACGTTTAACCCATGGATGGGCTGCACGAAGGTCTCGCCCGCATGTGACGGCTGCTACGCCGAGGCGATGATGGATCATCGCTATTTGACGCGTATTTGCCTGCAGCCTCAGAAGCCGGGGTCCGTCCGTGCTGGCATTCATCTGAATGCGCTGGCCGGGCGTTACTGCGAAAGCGGTGTGCGGTACGTCGGGGACTGGGACATATCTGGGCCAGCGCCGGATGACACATGGTCGGCGATCAAGCTCGACTGGGTGATTGCCGGCGGCGAGACCGATCAAGGCCAGCACAATGCCAGGCCGTCAGATCCCGCGTGGTTTCGTAGCTTGCGCGATCAGTGCGCCGCTGCAGGAACTGCATTCCACTTCAAGCAATGGGGTGAGCACGCACCGAATTGGCTGAACGACGAGAACGGAAAGGTCGCAGGTTCTGAGTGGATCGACCGCATGGGGAAGAAGCGCGCCGGCCGGCTGCTCGACGGTGTCGAACACAACGGATTCCCATCATGACGCCAGAGCTCGCCAGCAACACCGGCGTCGCGCCGTCATCGGATTCCGCCCACAGCTTCGCCAAGGGGCAGCTCAAGGCCATCATCGAGCGGATCGAGAAGCTCGAGGAGGAAAATCAGGCCATCAGCGATGACATCAAGGATGTCTACGGCGAGGCCAAGGGCAACGGGTTCGACGTGAAGGCACTGCGCACCATCATCCGCCTGCGCAAGCAGGACGCCGACGAACGTCAGGAGCAGGAAACCGTGCTCGAAACTTACATGCTCGCACTCGGGATGATCTGAACGTGGCAAAGCCCAAAGACAAGCAGCCTTGGTTCAAGTTCTATCCGCAGGATTGGCGCGGCGACGCCAAGCTGCGCATGTGCTCGATCGGCGCGCGAGGGCTTTGGGCTGAAATGTTGTGCGTGATGCACGAGGCGGAGCCATACGGCTATCTGACGATATCCGGGAAGGCCGTCACTCCCCGGCAGATGGCGGCGCTGGCCGGTGTCTCGCAGGGCGAATGCATGAAGTACATGCTCGAGCTTGCTTCGGCGGGCGTTTACAGCATCGACGACGACAAGACGATTTTCTCGCGCCGCATGGTTAGGGATAAGGCCAAAGCCGACAAGGACCGGGAGAACGGTAAAGGCGGAGGTAACCCAAGGCTAAAGGGTTCGGATAACGGGTGGGTTAACCCCCCGGATAAAGCCCAGATGCCAGAGGCCAAATTCCAAAATTCAGATTCAAAAAATCGAGAGAGAGAACACTCTCCCTCGAATGGTGATTTTGGAAGGCAGGAAGGTGAGGCGACGCTGATAACGGACAAATACGAGCCGTCCGGACCTGCTGTCGAATACGCCTACAGCCTCGGAATGAAGAAAATCGACCTTGAGACTGAGCTCGGGAAGTTTCGGTCCCGTGCTGTTGCGCTTCGTCAAGTCAGCTTCGATCACGACATGAGTTTCAAGCTCTGGTGCGATCGCTGGCTCCAGTACCAGAAGAAAAACTTTCCGGAGCGTTACGCGGAAGCGGTATCGGCGCCTGCGGCGAGCAAGCCGAAGGTGTTCGTGGAATCCGGGACGCTCGCTTGGCAATGCTGGCAGATGGAAAGCCGCCGCACCGGTGGCCGCGGATATCCGTGCGTGACGCATCGCGTCGACCACGTCTCGAAGGAGGGTTTCTGGTTCGAGACGGAATTCCCGAAAGGTTACGACGAACAAACCGGAGAACGGCTACCGGCAGGAGAGGAGCACGCGGCGTGAAGACACGGGATAGGCTTGCGGCAGAATTACGAAAGGTGGCCGATCAGGCTTCACCTGGTAACGCGGTGAAATATTTGGCGCTGGCATCACGCGCCGACACCGGCGAGTTCGATGATTATGCAGACACGCACGTTTGCCCGATCACCCAACTTTACAGCGAGTTGATGGCTGCTGGTTTCACGAAGTTCGCTGCGCGTGTTGCGAACGGCGAGTTCGATGCAACGAAAGAAGAAAGCGACGAATGGGCGCGTAGCCCATCAGGCCAAGCGATCGCGAAGGAACTTTCACCAGAGGCGCGTAAGGTTTTCGGCCTCGATCTGTTGAACTGAGGATACCCAATGCACATCGGTCGCATCGAAGGAACAACAAGGGTGCTTGGCCAATCGCAGGGCTATCTGGGTCTGCCTATCCGCGATGAGGTTATTCACGACAAGGTCAACGGCCCCGGCACTCCGGCGATGGTGACGGCGTGGTTGCCGACGCCAGAGGAACTTGCGCTGCTCAATGCTGGCGCGTCGGTGCACGTTCGGATTCTTGGGACCGGTCATCCGCCAATCATGGTCGATGTTGGTCCCGTTCCGCCAATCGAGTGACCGCCGCGTAATCCTTAAAACTGAAACCGAAGAGGCAGAGACGTGGCAAGCGAACAGCGGGAATGGAAGAAGGGCCAGATCGTCGGATACGCGCCGCCACCGGTGACTGAATGCCCGATCCTGCAGGGTGACCCGGCTTGGCATATCGTGCTGACAGCGCCCAATTCGGAGATCCGAGTAAAGGAAGGCCTGAACGCGGCCGGGTTTCGGTCCTACAATCCGGTGATCCGGAAGTTTGCGGCATCGCCTACTGAGCGGCATCCGAACGGGCAGAAGAAGATGGTCCCGGTGTCGCGCGCGATGTTTCCTGGGTACGTTTTCGCTGACATTCGCGCTGGAATCCATAACTTCGCGGACCCGTTGGCGGTCAAGGGTGTTCGGAATTATCTGCTTTTTCATGGCCTGCCTTGCGTGCTACCGGCGGCGCTTGTCGAGGCGATGCGAGAGCGGGAGAAAGCCGAAGACACCATTTTCGAGGAAAAGCTCCGGGGCCGCTACCGGGCGCCATTCGCTGTCGGCGAGGGCGTCGTAATTAGCGATGGGCCGTTCCGCGGCTTCTTCGCTCAGGTCAACCGGCTGGACGACAAAGGCCGCGTCGAGTTGTTGCTCGATTTGTTCGCGAGCAAAAGGAAGACGTGGCTTAAAGGCAATCAGCTTGAGAGAGCCTAGAGGATTGTCTTAACGATTTCCCACGCTTGATAGAGCTTTTCTGCGGCCGCCGCGACGACTGTGACGTCAGTCGCCATGCTTTTAAGCCGGTCGAACAGGGTATCGACAACAACCTTGCTCGGTGTTTTGCTCGCTATAGCCTGATCTGAGATTGTTTGAACGATATCAATCAGGTCTCGCTTGATCTCTTCGGAGATTTCACTGTTGCCAACTATGGTTTCGGTCAAATCTTTGAGTCGCGCTCCGAATTCCGCGATTTCAGCGCCTTGGCTCTGGGAGATTGTAATCGCGGCGTCGATGCGAGCGAGATTTCCGGTATTCACTACGCCAATATTTGAATTCTGAATGCTAATGTTGTTGTAGGTTGCAGATCGAGACATGGCCCTTGCAATCTCCGCTACAGGGATCCTCCCGCGCCCAACACCAATCGGTACTAAGGTGTCCATCTGGTCCAAGGCATTGTTGTACATTGAGGCGTTTTGCAGGAAGTCCATGAAGTTCATTTGCTTCAGGATCGACCAGCAGGAGAGGCAGAGATTTTTCATCTCCGCTTCGTTTCGGCCCACACTGTAGAATGCCGGATTAGGGCACTGGTGGCACTTCGGGATCATTCTTTGTCACCTGTGAACAATCGCGGGAGATTGTTGCATGGAAGCCGCAAATCACTTAGGTCTGATTCTGTTCGGTCTTGCGGGGCATCGCAAGGCTGACGATGCTGCGGTGACCCGCCAGAGAGTGACAGTAAGAGGCCCGCACCTCACCGGCCAATCAGCCGGACGCACCCAGCTTTAGCTGGGTTTTGACGTTCATCCTTCGATAATATCGCCTAGCTTCTCGTTGAGAAAATTCGCGATTGCTTGTGCCTCGCCGATTTCCATGCCCGGCCGAAGCCCGAAGCTGACATTCTGTCGAAATATCCGCAAATCGTCACCGCTGAGAGGGTCGAATACGATCCTGAGCGGGTCACCCGGGTTTCCTTCCGCGACACGGTATTTGACTTTGGAGCGCGCCATGGGTTCGCCTTCTTCAGTTGGATATGCCGGCAATGTAGTTCAATTCCCGGTTCCAACCAAGGATGGCGGCAAAGCCCGCATTCAGGCCCGACGTGCGCGGCTGAAACTGCACGAGCCATTCCACGAAGACATGGTCATGCTTCGTCCTGATCCTGAGCTTCCTTGCGACTGTCAGCCGAGTGCCTGAGCGTGCCGGAACTGATGGAGCAGAAGGTCCGGATAGGTAGCGATGCGTATGGACGAAAAGTCGAAGCCACGCGCAAGCGAACCTATGACGGTAAGGTTGTCTGGGACATCGTAAGTCACCCAGTTAGCCAGCGTGACGATGGGGAGCGGATGAGCGGGCTGACCGACGAGAACATTCGCGATCTGATCTTGGCTCTCAACCATGTTCGGCGCTGCTAGCCTTGCCTAAACCGCTGGAGCGCAGGGAGCGCAACCGGGAGTACGACGCCAGGCGCAGGCAACAGAAGCCGTGGCGCGCGCTCTACAATTCCCAGCGATGGAAGGCGCTACGGCTCGGGCAGTTGATGCGAGAACCGTTGTGCAAGCGGTGCAAGGAACGAGGCGTCATCACCGCCGCCACTGTCGCGCACCACACCAAGGCCCATAAGGGCGACCCAGAACTGTTCTTCGATCCGAACAATCTCGCTTCATCCTGCGCTGACTGCCACGACGTTGACGAGCAGCGTATCGAGCGCGGTGGCAAGGCAAGGCAAGCGGTCGGGCCTGATGGATGGCCGATCGAAGCAGCCGCGCTCGAAAAATAAAAATTCGATTTGAAATTTTATTGCGGCCGGGGGGGGGTATCCAAATCTTCCCAACCTTTCGATCAACAGACCGGCCGCTCTCAAAACAATCCACAAAGCCAGATTAACGTCCTGAGGTGGTCAATATGGCCAAGCCAGGGGCCAAGCCGAAACCGGCCCACCTGCGCGTCGTTGACGGAACACACCGACCCACTCGCCACGGCGATGAAGCCACGACGAAAGACGCGGTGGACAAAGCATCCGCGGCGTTCGGAAAGCTGGTGCGGCCCAAGGGTATGAAGAGCCACGCGCTCAATGCCTGGAAAAAATACATCGAGCCGGCCGCGTGGCTTGATGCATCGCGGGAGCCCGCGGCAATCGCCTTCTGCGAGCTTTGGCAGGAATTTGTTTTCGCGCCGACGGCATTCCCCGCCGCGAAGCACGGTCAGTTGCGCGCTTACATGAGCGAGCTTGGCCTGACAGACGAGCGGAATCGCGTGTTGGATGATAGCAAAAAGGACAAGGACGAGTTCTTCGACGACTGACGCTGCGCCCCCCGACCGTGCGACGGCCTACGCAAAGGCGGTCGTGGCCGGGAAGATCATCGCAGGGCCGCACGTCCGGAACGCCTGCCGCCGGCATCTGGACGATCTGAAGCGCAAGGATATCCGTTTCGATAAGGCCGCCGCAGCCCGGGCCATCCGCTTCTTTGAAGAGAGGCTGAAACTCAGCGAAGGGCAATTCGAGAACACCCCGTTCCTTTTGGCTCCGGCGCAGGCCTTCAAGGTGGGCTCGCTGTTTGGCTGGAAGAAGCTGGACGGCACCAGGCGCTTTCGCCGCGCCTACATCGAGGAAGGCAAGGGCAACGGGAAGTCGCCGTTCGCCGGCGGTGTAGGTCTCTACGGCTTGATGGCCGACGACGAAGCTGGCGCAGAGATTTACTCAGCCGGTGCGACGAAGGAGCAGGCGGGAATCCTGTTCCGCGACGCGGTCAAGATGGTCCGGCAATCGCCTGATCTCGACAAGCGCCTAGCAATGAGCGGCGGCCCCGGCCGCGAGTTCAACATCGCGTACCTTCGCCGGTCCTCATTCTTCAGGCCGGTATCGCGGGAAACGAAAAAGACCGGCTCTGGGCCGCGGCCACACTTCGCGCTGGTCGACGAGTTGCACGAACATCCGGACGCCGGGATCATTGAGATTCTTGAGCGCGGCTTCAAGTTTCGCCGGCAGCCGTTGCTGGTGATGATCACGAACAGTGGTAGCGACCGGAACTCGGCGTGCTGGACCGAACATGAGCACGCCATCAGGGTTGCTGCCGGCAACCGGGAAGCAAAGGACGAGGACGCCTTTTACCTGGGCGAGATTATCGACGACACGACTTTCAGCTATGTGTGTGCGCTTGATCCTGGCGACGATCCTTTGGAGGATCATACGTGCTGGGCAAAGGCGAACCCGCTTCTAGGGATCACGATCACTGAGGAATATCTGGCCGGCGTTGTGGCGCAGGCGAAGAACATCCCGGCGAAGCTCAACACCATTCTGCGCCTTCACTTCTGCGTCTGGACCGAGGCTGAAACGGCATGGATGACGCGGGCGGTGCTGGAGCCCTGCCTGGCTGAATTCGACACGACCATCCATCACAGCGCGCCGGCGTGGCTGGGGTGCGACCTTTCGCAGAACAAGGATATCACGGCGATCGGCTACTGCGTCAAAACTGGCGTGGTTACCGAGGGCGAGCACAAGGGCAAGCCGACCTTCGACGCTTGGATCGAGGCATGGACGCCGGGCGACACGGTCAAGGCGCGTCAGGATCGCGACAAAGCGCCATACGAAATTTGGGTGCGCGATCGTCATCTGAACGCGCCGACAGGTCCAAGCATCAGCTACCGGCAGGTGGCGCAGTCGCTCGCCGAAGCTGCCAACGAGTTCGACGTCAGGTGTTTGGCTTACGACCGTTATGCATTCAAGCGCGGGCTCGAGCCGGAGTGCGACGATCTCGGCCTAAGTATCGAATTCGTCGAACATCCGCAGGGCGGCACGAAAAAGGGCCAACCGAACGAGGCAATGAAGGAAGCGGCGAAAGCCGCTGGGCGCGATCCTGAAGGGCTTTGGATGCCGATGAGCGTCCGGCAGCTTGAAGAATTGCTGCTCGAGAAGCGCATCAGGTTGAAAAAGAATCCGGTTTTGGTCTCCGCGATCATGTCCGCGGTCACCGACAAGGATCGTTGGGGCAATTACTGGCTGACGAAAGAGCGGTCGACCCAGAAGATTGACTGCGCCATCGCGCTCGCGATGGCGGTTGGCGCGGCCCTTTCATATGACGGCGAGCCGCCACGCTCGGTCTATTCAACCCGCGGCGCGCTGGTCCTCTAAGGAAATTTGATGGCCACTTCCGTTCCGCAGATCCGGCCGCCTGGGGCCCGCGTCGCCGTGGTGGCCCAGAACAGCGGAGTGCCAGCCGTTCAGCCGTCCGGCGGCGGGGTTATCATTTCGACCGCCTCGCAACTCGACGAATATCTGAAGACCGGCAACGAGACGAAGTCCGGCGCGCACGTCAACGGGTCGACTGCACTCCGCAACGGCACCGTCTATGCGTGCGTGCGCATTATCTCTGGTCCGCCTGCAACTCTCCCGCTGCAGATCAAGCGGCGGGTTGATGAGCGGGTCAGGGAGGACGAATCCGGCGGCGATCTCTGGGTGCTTTTGAACCGGCGGCCGAACGGTTGGCAGAAGCCCCACCAGTTCAAACGCATGCTGATGGCGCATGTGCTTCTCCGCGGAAATGCAGTCTGTCTCAAGGTGGTCTCGCGCGGAAAGATCACGGCGCTCATTCCGCTACACCCTGACCGGGTGGAGATCGCCCAAGATAATCGGCTCAACGTGAACTATCGCTACTTCCGCCCGGACGGCGGGTTCACCGACTTCAAACAGCATGAGGTGTTCCACCTCTTCGGTCTCACGCTGAACGGCTATAGCGGCGTTACGCCCATCACCTACGCTCGCGAAACCATCGGCATGGCGATGGCGCAGGAAGAATACGGCGCGACGACGTTCAAGAACGGCGCCCGCACGTCAGGCACGCTGAAACATCCGAACAAACTCGGTCAGGAGGGCCAGAATCTTCTCAAGGCGAGCCTCGATGAATACCGCGGCGGCGGTGCCAGCGAAGGGAAGTTCCTGATCCTCGAAGAGGGGATGTCCTTCGAGCGCATGGCCATGACGGCGGTCGATGCACAATGGATCGAAAGCCGAAAACTCTCCCGCTCCGATATCGCGATGTTCTACGGCGTGCCGCCTTCGATGATCGGCGACAATTCCGGATCGGATTCCAATTGGGGAACGGGGCTCGAGCAGAAGGCAAACGGCTTCGTCACCTTCACGCTCGAAGACTACCTGACCATGTGGGAAGAGGGGATCACGATTGATCTCAATTCCGACCCCGCGATCTACGCGAAGTTCAATCGCGCTGCTCTCGTCAAGGGCGATATCAAGACCCGCTGGGACGCCTATGTGAAGTCGCTCCAGTGGGGTGTGAACAGCCCCAACGAAATTCGCGCCTTGGAAGATCAGAATCCGCGCGAAGGCGGTGACATCTTCTATCCGCCGCCGAACACGGCCGGCGGCGACAAGCCGACCCCAGATGAAAACAAGGATGCGGTGGATGACGATCCGAAAGATGCCTGAAGCCAAGACGTTTCAGCGCCCGCAAAACTTTCAGTGGGACGCGCCGTCTGACGTCCTGACCAGGTGGAGCGAGAAGCCGCTCGCGGCGGTCGCGGACGATGAAAATACAGTCACGATTTACGACGTGATCGGCGAGGACATGTGGACCGGCGGCGGTTTCACCGCGAAGCGTATGTCCGCAGCCCTCCGGGCTATCGGAAAGAACGACGTAACGGTCAAGGTGAACTCGCCGGGCGGCGATATGTTTGAAGGCATCGCCATCTACAACCTGCTGCGCGAGCATCCAGCTAAGGTGACGATCGACGTCATGGGATGGGCGGCTTCGGCGGCGTCAATTATCGCAATGGCCGGCGACGAAATCCGCATGGGCCTCGGCACCTTCATGATGGTGCACAACGCATGGGGTGTCGTGGTCGGTAATCGGCACGACATGCGCGACGCAGCAAAACTCTTTGACGGCTTCGATGCCGCCATTGCGGATATTTACGAAGCCCGCACCGGCATGAAGCGAGCAGCCATCGAAAAGCTGATGGACGCCGAAACCTTCATGGGCCCGTCGGAGGCTGTTGAGAATGGCTTTGCCGATGTCGTCTTGGATGGCTTGGTGGCCGATTCGGGCGAGGCAAAGAATATGGACCGCGGCCTTATGGCCCGTCGCCAGACTGAAGCCGCGCTCGCTCGCGCAGGCTTTTCCCGAAACATGCGCTCCGAAATGCTTTCGGAGCTTGTGAACCCGGCCGCGCGTGATGCAGGCCGACCCCCCGCCGCGCGTGATGCAGGCGTCGACCCGGTCGCAATCCAGCGACTGATTGAAACAATCCGCCCAACCTGAAGGATTTCATCATGAAGCGTCACACCTACGGCCTGGCACTCGTTGCCGGCCTCGCGCTGAGCCTGTGCATTGTCACCGCTCTCGCCCCGGAAGCTGTTGCTTCCGCCTACCACATCACTGACTACAGCCTCGCGGCATTCATTGCCCCGGCGTTGGACGGCGGCCGCGCCATTTCGCGGGCCCGTGGCCTTGTCTCGATCCGTGCCGACGCGAGCAATCCGACGGCGATCCTCGCCGAACTGCAGAAGACCTTCGAGGCCTTCAAGGAGGCCAACAATAAAGAGTTGGCGGACCTGAAGAAGGGTATGGGCGATGTCGTCCAGACCGAGAAGGTCGACCGCATCAATGCGGAGATCGCTGCTCTGACGAAGGCGATCGACGAGACCAATACCGCTCTGGCGGCGGCTCGGCTCGGCGGAGGCGGCGAAAGCCTCAGCCCTGAGAAGAAGGCCCACGCCGCGGCTTTCGACCAGTTCTTCCGTAAGGGCGTGGAAAACGGCCTGCAGGACATGGAAGTGAAGGCGGGTCTCCGCACTACCTCTGATCCTGACGGCGGCGCGCTGGTGCCGGAAGAGCAGGCGACCACGATCGAGGAACTTGCCCGCACCGCTTCGGTGATGCGTCAGCTCGCCTCGGTCATCTCGATCTCGACCGGCACGTACAAGAAGCTCGTCAATCTCGGCGGCGCCGGCTACGGCTGGGTGGGAGAGACGCAGGCTCGTCCGGAAACCAGCACGCCGACGCTGGCGGAACTGGCCTTCAACGTCATGGAGCTCTACGCCAATCCGGCGGCGACCCAGACGTTGCTCGACGATGCCCGCGTGGACATCGCCCAGTGGCTCGGCAACGAGGTCGCGCAGACCTTTGCCGACCAGGAAGGCGCCGCGTTCGTCGCGGGCGACGGCATCCTGAAGCCGCGCGGCATCCTCGGGTACGACATCGTCGCGAACGGTTCGTATGCCTGGGGCAAGCTGGGCTATGTGCCGACGAAGGTTGCCGCCGCGCTGTCGGACGCAAGCAACAACGGCACCGACGCTCTGATCGACCTCTACTACTCGCTCAAGTCCACCTATCGGAACGGGGCGAGCTGGTTGATGTCTGATGCGGTGATGGGCACCGTCCGCAAGTTCAAGGACGGCGACGACAACTACATCTGGGCCCCGCCGACCTCGGCCGCCGAGATGGCGACTGTGCTCGGCAAGCCTGTCTACAACGACGACAACATGCAAGCCGTCGGCGCGAACGCTTATCCAATCGCGTTCGGCAACTTCGCTCGCGGTTATCTGATCGTCGATCGTTTCGGCATCCGCGTCCTGCGCGACCCGTACACCAACAAGCCGTGGGTGCACTTCTACACCACGAAGCGCGTTGGCGGCGGTGTGCAGAACTTCGAGGCCATCAAGCTGCTGAAGGTCGCTTCCTCGTAAGCCATCCAGGCGGCGCGGGCTTCGGCCCGCGCATCCATCTCACTCAAACGCGGCAGCGCCGCCCGAGGACACAGACATGAAAGACCTCCACAACTCCATTCACGCAGTGCCGCTGATCGTTCCGGTCGCGGCGCGCACCGACAACACCGCTATCGTCTCGTCGATCATCGACCGCAAGGGCTATCAGAGCCTCGAGCTGGTGCTGGTGACCGGGACGAATACCGACACCAATGCAACCTTTACGGTGCTGGTCGAGGACGGAAACAACTCGGGCCTGAGCGACAACGCCGCGGTCGCCGATTCTGAGCTTGTGGGCACGGAATTGCTCGCTGGCTTCCAGTTCGACGACGACAACGAGTGCCGCAAGATCGGTTACGTCGGTAGCAAGCGCTATGTCCGCGTGACCGTGACGCCGGCCGGCAATGACTCCGGCAATATCTTCCTCGCCGGCGTCGCCATTCTGGGCAATCCGGACATGGCGCCGACTCCGAACCCGCCGGCATAACGCCGCCCTTCGCGCAGGGGCGCAATGCCCCTGCAGCCTCTCTGACAAATCTAGAGGAAGATACCATGACGAAAGCAAAGGTCATCAAAGCGTTCCCTGGCCGGCCCGATGATGAAACGAAGGTTCGTGGGATCGAGCCGGGTGAAGTCATTTCCGGCGAGCTGGCGTCAGTCGCAGTCCGCGAGGGCTGGGCGGAAGAGGTCGGCGACGATCATGCCGAGAACGAAGCGTCCGAGCATGTAGAGCCGGCGAAGGGCTCGCGCCACGGTCGCAAGGGCAAGTAACTTGTATCGTCCCGTCCTCGTCACGCCTCCGGTCATCAAGCCCGTCTCACTCGCGGAAGTGAAGGCGGCGCTTGATATCGGCTATACGGCGAAGGACGATCTGATTAACGGGCTGGTCGCTGCGGCGACGACTTACCTTGATGGATGGACGGGAGTTCTCGGTCGCTGTCTGTGCGAGCAGACGTGGCGGCAGGACTTCGACGACTTCCGGTCGTGTCTGCGGCTCCCGCTGTTCCCGGTGCAGTCGGTATCGAGCATCAAATATGTCGATACGGGCGGCGCACAGCAGACTATTGACGCCAATTCGTATGCTCTGCGGGAAGATGCGCTTGGCGCTTATGTGCGGTTCTCGACCGATTACTCGTTCCCGCCGCTGAACGCCGAGGGCGCTGCGGTCGGCGTCGAATATGTTGCGGGATATCTCGATACTCCAGCGGCCGATGCCGTTGAGGCCGACCCGGAGGCAGACCCGCCGGTTGAGGCGGCTGCTGCGGTGCCGCGCTCAAGCAATGTGCCCGAGGCTATCAAACAGGCGATGCACATGATGATCCGGCAGTGGTTCGACAACCCATCGAACGCGGTCGTTGGGGTCACGGTGGCGCCGATGCCGATGGCGGTTGACGCGCTTCTCGCGCCGTATCGCCGGGTTCGCTTCTGATGCAGCGCCGTTACGATCGTCAGATCATCATCCAGCGAAAGACTGTGACGCAGTCGGGGTCCGGTGAAGAAGCTGACACCTGGGCAGATATGGTGATGTGCTTCGCCTTCGTCTCGCCAACGCGCGGGAGCGAGCGATTCTCGTCGCCGGAGAAGGTTGCCGAGCAAGAAGTGACGTTCACGATCCGGTTTCATGAGATTCCGGATGCGTCCCGGCCGCTCGGCCCCGAAGACCGGATCATCTATCCAATCGACGGCATTGGCGCGAACGCGCAGGCGCCAGCCACGAACCGGATTTATGACATTGTCAGCCCGGACGAAGTAGGGCGGCAGGTCGACCTTTCGATCAAGACCATTCGCCGCGCGGACGTAACGGCATGACGAAGGACATTCGGCCGGCACTGCGGGCTTTCTTGCTGGCCGATACCGGCATCGCAGCAGTGGTCGGGACGCGGGTTTACCCGATCAAGATTCCGCAAGGCGTCAACGCGGCCAGCATCGTTTACACGCGCATTTCGGGGCGGGGCATCTATCACATGGGCGGGCCGTCAGGGCTCGCAATGCCGCGGTATCAGGTCGAAGCATGGGCGCCGAAAGCGGACGACGCAACGACACTTGCGAACCTGATTAAGGACCGCATTGACGGCTTCCGGGGCGTCATGGGTGCGGGCGCGGAAGCGGTGACTGTTCAAGGCGTCTTCCTGCTCGACGAGCGCGAGGACTACGATGACACAGCCAAGCTCCATCGCATGAGCCGGGACTACGCGATCGACTTCGAGGAAGCCTGACGTGGCATTCGCCCGGCAGAAACTCAAGATCGAGGGTCTGAAGGAATTGAACGAGGCCCTTGAGGATTTCTCGAAGGCAACAGCCGGCAACATCCTGAAGCGATCTGTCGGCACCGCGGGCGCGCTGTTCGCCGAGCACGCCATCGCACTCGCTCCGGAGCGGACCGGAAAGCTGAAGCGCGAAATCAAGGTCGCGAAACCCAAGATCATCACGCCCGGCAAAGCCGCATACGCGCAGGCGATGCGCGAGACCGGCGACAAGGCGGAAGCCGCCGCCGCTGCGCGCGCCGCCAACCGGGCCGCGGGCGGAACAGGCCGGGCGGCTGTGACACACGTCGGGCCGACAAAGCGGGCCGGGCAGGGTTCGCTGCAGGAGTTCGGAACGGCGCACCACAAGGCGCAGCCGTTTATGCGTCCCACCTTCGACGCCGACGGACCGAAGCTCGTTGACGTGATCCGCGACACGCTCGCCGAAGAAATCGACAAGGCCACCAAGCGCGCAGAGCGCAAGGCCGCGAAGCTTGCGGCGAAGATCAAGTCCGGAACGTAGTTCTATTCCCCATTCCCGCCGGGGGTGATCGCGGGTCTTTCACAATCTGACATGGAGATACTTCGATGACCCAGGCGGCTATCGGCTACGGCACGCTGTTCAAGATCCGCACCAGCACCGGCCCGGACGTTTACACGACGATCGGCGAGCAGACGAGCGTGACGCCGTTCGGCATCGCCGTCGACAGCATCGACGCCAGCCACGAGGAAAGCCCCGGCGCATGGCGCGAGTTCATCCCCGGCCTGAAGGATGGCGGGGAGGTTTCGCTCGAACTTCATTACGTTCCGGGCGGGACGGCGGAAGCCACGCTCCTGGCTGCGCTTGGGACCACCAAGGTCTGCCGCGTCGTATTCCCGTCCGGCGCGCATGCCGACTTCAGCGCGTTCATCACCGAGGTTTCCCCAGAAGCGCCGCTCGATGACAAGATGGTGGCCAGCGTCACCCTGAAGGTCACCGGCGAAATCACCGTCACCGCCGCGGGCGCGCCGAGCAATTCGATCCTGCCGGCGATCTCCGGCGCACTGACGGAAGGCGCGACCCTGACGGCCTATGAAGGCGTCTGGGCGGGCGAGCCGACGTCCTTTACCTATCAGTGGAAGAACGCCGGGGTGAATATCGGCGGCGCCACCAGCAAGACATATGTCATCACGGCGGGCGACAGCGGTGACGCGATCACGGTTGCGGTCACCGGCGTCAATTCCGCCGGCAGCGCGACCGCGACCAGCTCGCCCGTCACCGCAGCGTAACGGGTGATTGATGGCGAATCCTCACAAGGGCGAGGTGTCGTTCGACGCTCTCGGGAAAACCTACACCATGCGCCTCGGGACAAATGCGCGGGCGCTGGTGGAAGATCGCATGGGGGTGTCCTGGACATCCCTCATGCGGCGACCGGCGGAAGAATGGCGCGAGCGTGACGCGATCGTCATCCTGTGGGCAGGTCTGCACCAGCACCACCAGATGACGGAGCAGGAGGTTGGCGACCTGATCGACATCGTCGGCGCCGAGGAAGTCGGCCGTCTGCTGCTCAAGGCGTTTGGCGTGGCGAACCCGAAGGAGGACGCCAGCGGCACCGCGCGCCCTCCGAAGAGGCGGGCGCAGACTGGGACTGGGACCGCCTGATCGTCGACTGGCTTTCGCTCGGCTACACGATCGAATCCTTCTGGGACCAGACGCCGAGAACGCTGGCGTTGGCGTTCAAGGCCGCCGAACAGCGGCTCAAGCGCGAGCATAACGATCGCGCTTGGCAGGCATGGTGGACTGCCGCCATGCCGAAAATGAAGAAGTTTCCGAAGCTGGAAAAGCTGCTCGCGCGCGAGCTGAAGCGCAAACCTCAAACTGCCGACCAGCAGTGGGCCATTTTCTCCGCGATGGCTGAGGCGTCGAAGGTTGCAAGGAAGAACTGATGGCCGGTGACGCAGTAGTCGGCGCCCTTCGCGTTGTGCTCGGGGCAGACACGGCAGATCTCGACAAGGGGTTGAAAAGCTCTCAGTCGAACATCGCGGCCTTCGGTTCTGCCGTCGGCGGGGCGATGGCTGCGGCGGCTGCGGCGGTGGTCACCGCCGGCGCCGCGATCGGCGTGACCGTCAAAAAGTTCATCGACGACTTCGATACCCTCGCCAAAACCTCCCAAAAAATCGGCGTGCCCGTCGAGCAGCTTTCGGCGCTCGCATATGCCGCCGACCTTTCGGACGTCTCGTTCGAGCAACTGAGCAAGGGGGTTGGCAAACTCAACAAGGCGATGGTTGAGGCGGCCGCAAAGCCGACCTCCGAAGCGGCCAACGCTTTCCGCGCGCTCGGCGTGTCAGCAACGGATTCCGGCGGAAAACTGAAATCGTCCCAGACGGTGATGGAGGAAATCGCCGGGAAATTCGAGGGCATCAAGGATGGCGCAGGGAAAACAGCCGTCGCTATGGCGCTCTTCGGAAAAGCCGGGGCGGACCTTATCCCGTTGCTGAACGGCGGTCGTGACGGCCTGAAGGAAATGGCAGACGAGGCGGCGCAGTTCGGCGCGGTCGTCAGCACAAAGTCGGCAAAAGAAGCGGAGAACTTCAACGATAACCTGACGCGGCTCGGTTACGCCGTGAAGGGCGTATTCGTTCAGTCCACCTCCCAGCTGCTGCCCATACTGGTCGATATCTCGAACAAGATGGTGGAAGCAGCCAAGAATTCGTCAGCACTCGAGCTTGTGGTTACGGCTCTGACCGCGTCGATGAAAGGGCTGGTCACCGCCGGCGTGCTAATCGGCGCGACATTCCAGGTCGTCGGTGACCTTCTGTCGATCGTTTGGGGCGGTCTGGCCAAGGTGATCAAGGGCGACTTGTCCGGTGCCTTCGAGAACATGAAGGTCAAGACGGCTGACATCGCTTCTGTCGCGACGTCCACGATGGCGACGCTGAATAACGTCTGGAGCGGGGCAAAAGCCGGGGCGGAAGGCGCTGCGGCATCGACCGACAAAGCGACAAAGTCTCAGAAGGAATTCAATTTCGCCGCGATGGGCGGAAAGAACGCGCTCGACTCATTCCTTGAGAGCCAGGCTAAGCGCACTGCTGCCCAGAACGCCGAGGCTGCTTCTATTGGCAAAGGGGTTGGGGAGCTTGAGCGGCTTCGGATCGCGAAACAGGCGGATGAGATTCTAGATCAGAACAAGATTGCGCGGTCTCCTGCGGTTATCGCGAGTATCACCGCCGCCGGTGACGCGGCCGCCGCCGCCGCGCTTAAGATTCAAGCCGCAAATATCTCCCAGATGGTGATGAGTCCGGCTGAAAAGTATGCGCAGGATCTGGCGCAACTGACGACCACTTACGAAAAAACCAGCATGACGGCGGAGACGTTTGCCGCTCGCCAACAGCAGCTTGCCGAGGGTGTCGGAGCGACTTGGGAGCAGGCGACCGCTGGGATGGCAAGCGGGTTCAGCCAGCTAGCCACGCAATTCGGTAAATCGAGTTCTGACATGGCAGTCGCAGCCAAGGTCTTCGGAATTATCGAAGCCACCATCAACACTTACACCGCATTCACAAAGGCGCTCGCATCTGCGCCGCCTCCATTCAACTATGTGATGGCCGCGGGCGTTCTTGCCGCCGGCATGGCAAAAGTCGCGGCGATCAAGTCGCAGTCGATCCCGACCGGCTACGCAACCGGCGGTTTTGTCACCGGAGCGGGAACGGCAACGAGCGACAGCATCCCGGCCATGCTTTCAGACGGCGAGTTCGTGATGAACGCGGCGGCCACCAGCCAGCACAGGGCGGAACTGGAAGCCATGAACAGCGGGCGCGGCCGGAGCCCGAGCGTCGTCAATCTTTCCATGCCGATCGCAACGACCCGCGAAGCGCTCCGCGACCTCATTGAGGGTCTGAACGGCATGTTCACGGACGGATACCAGCTCAAGGTTCAGCCGGTCTGATGATCGTCATTTCAAGCGCACTTGTACTCGCACAGCAATCGGGCGAGGTCGATGGCGACCTGCCGGCGATCGGCTATCGCAGCATTGTGCATGCTGACTCGGTGACATCCACCTATCATCTGCCTTCATATCCCGCCTCGAACATCGCGAATCCGGCCACCCATCTCGAGTGGAGATCATCAACGATTGGGGATCAAAGCGTCGGATTTCCAAATATCGACAACGAAGAAGTCGACTACGTCGCAATCGCGAAACACAATCTGGGAAGCGCCGAGATTGCTGTTTACATCGTTGGCATTCAGGACGGCGATCAGGTGTGGCTTACAGATCCCGTGATGTTGTCGGACGATAGTCCGGCAATGTTTCGGTTTGAACCCGGGGTTTATAGCGAAATCTATATCATCATGCTGTCCGGCGCCGCACCGCCGCGGATTGCTGTTGCTTACGTTGGAAAATTGCTCGATCTCGAGCGAAAGATTTATGTCGGCCATACGCCGATGGTCGACGCCGTCGAACAAGAAGTGGCCAACGGTCGCAGCGAGTCGGGGAACTTTCTCGGCCGCATCGTGCTCGGCGAACGAACAGAAAGTCCGGTGCCCCTGTCGCTGATATCGCCCGCATGGTTTCGCGAGCACATGCGCCCGTTTCTTGCGAGCGCAAGGGAGCGGCCATTCTTCTTCGCCTGGCGTCCGGCCTCATATCCTTTTGAAACCGGCTATGCGTGGTTTTCAAGCGTGCCGAAGCCCGCGCCGGCAGGTCCGAGCAATCTGATCGCCATGGACTGGCAGTTGTCGGGCATCGTCTGATGAAGTCGCTGACCTTTGTCGAGATCGACATTCCGGTCTGCACGCTGACCTATGGCGTCGCGCCCTGTACGGCCTCGGTGCCGTCGACCGGCGATGACAAGTGCTTCAACTGCAAGTCGACCTGTCAGGACCGCGACAATTACGCCGAAGACGAGGTGACGCTGCGGTTCGCGAAGCCGGTCAGCTACCTTCCGGCGGATATCGACATCGTCGCGCCTTCGATTTCCGAGGTTTCATTCACGCCGGCGACGATCTCGCTGGGGGAAAATCTCGGGACGCGCGCCACGCTGAACGTGGTGTTCAAGGACCACAAGGACGCCGACACGGCGCCCGGCCTCGATCCGTATTTCGATGAGCGTGCCTACGATCCTTATCAGCAGGGGTCGTTCTGGGGGAAGTTCCGCGCGCGGCAGCCGTTCCTGCGCGGGCGCGCGATCCGCTGGATCACTGGTCTCGAGGGGCAGGCGATCGGCGACATGGAAACCCGCCATTTCGTCATCGAAAGCTACGACGGCCCGACGCCTGACGGGAAATATACGCTGGTCGCGAAGGACCCGCTGAAGTTGGTCGACGGTGACCGGTCGCAAGCGCCGTTCATGAATACCGGATATCTCTCCGCGCCGATTACCAATGTGGCAACGACTGCAACGCTGTCGCCGGCCGGAATCGGAGATGAGGAATATCCGCTCGAAGGTCATGTCACGCTGGGCGGAAGGGAAGTTGCCTCATTCACGCGATGGGTGTTGGACTCATACAGGAACGATTCCAAGACGCAGGTAATGCTTCATTTCGACGGTGCAAACGGCAGCATTGTATTCACCGATGTTAATGGGGCCGGGAATTCCAACACTTGGACCGCAAGCAGCACTCAGGCTCTGACCACGGCATCGAGCAAGTTCGGCTCGGCCTCTCTGAATCAAGGGTCTCTTACGGGCGGCATTTCGACGCCAGCGAAAGCCGCGTTCGACGTTGGGACCGGGGATTTCACTATAGATTTTTTCTGGAACAACAACGGGTCCAGCGATACCCATTGGGCCGCGTTGGCAGGCTACGGAAATTCGAGTGTGAGCAACGCGACCTGGTCATGGCTCATAGATCGGCACAATTCAGGAGTTCTGTATTTCAGCATCAGCAGCGGCAGCAGCGTTTCCTTTGCTGGAGGGACTACAAACCTCAATACAGGGAACGTGTGGCATCACATCGCAATTGTGAGGTCGGCCGGAGTTATAAAAGGGTACGTCGACGGAATTCAGGAATTCTCGTTTGCGTTTGCAGCCGCGCCTCCTGCTTCTACGGGGCCTTTGAAAATTCATGCTGGCGTTAGCAATTCCGGCGTTCAAAACAGCAACCTCGACCATTTCCGCTACGATGTGGGCATCGCGCGCTGGACCTCGAATTTCACGCCACCAGCGGCGCCCTATCCGACGGGCGATCTAAAGCTATCGACCGGCGACACCCTGACCCTGACCGCGCGCGGACAAATGAACACGGTGGCCGCATCCGCTGCGGCGCAGGATCGCGTGCAACTCGTTCTGGAATATACGTCCGAAGATCCCGCCGACATCATCTATGACCTGATGGTGAACTATGCCGGCGTGCCTGCGGAATGGATCAATCTTAACGACTGGCAAAACGAGACTGGGACATTCCTCGCGCGTCTCTATAGCGCAAGCATCTGCGAGCCGACCTCGGTTGCGACGCTGATTTCCGAGATTATTCAGCAGTGCTGCCTCGTGGTCTGGTGGGATGACGTGGCGCAGAAGATCAGGCTGCAGGTGTTGCGCGGCATCGTCACGGACGCCGCGCGGTTTTCGCCGGAGAACACCCTTGCGGGCACGCTCACGGTCAAGGAACAGCCGGACAAGCGCGTCTCGCGGGTGCAGGTCTATTTCGGCCGGATCAACCCGCTCAAGCAATTGTCTGATCTCGATAACTACCGCTCGAATTCGCTGTCGATCGACGCCGACGCGGAAGAGGATTACGGGGCGCCGGTCATCAAGACAATCCTGTCACGCTGGATTCCAGCCCTTGGCCGAACGGTCGCAGATCGCCTCGGCGTAATCCAACTTGCGCGCTTCCGGGACCCGCCGCGGCGCGTGACATTCGATGTGCAGCGATATGCTGGCACGGACGTTGCCCTCGGCGGCGGCTACCGTGTCGCATCGCAGTCGCTGCAGGACGCATCCGGGGCGCAGGTCGACCTGCCGGTGCAGGTCACGCGGCTGAATGCGCCGGCAGACCGGTTCAAGGCGGAGGCGGAGGAAGTCAGGTTCGCGTCGGAACTGGTCGACACCACGCGCTATATCGTCGTTGATACCAACACCACGAACATCAATCTGCGGGCCGCGCACGATTCCCTCTATTCGCCGCCGCAGAGCGGAGATGTGGTCGTGTTCCGCGTCAACGCGGGTGTCCGGTTAACGTCAACCAGCGCCGCATTGCCGTCGCTCGATATCGGCTCATGGCCATCCGGCGTCGACATCACGGTCATTGTGGAGGGTGTCATTCAGGCCGCGGGCGGACGTGGCGGTGACGGACACTTGCCGGGAGTTAACACCGGCCAGACCAGCGGCCAGCAGGGCGGGACAGCAATATATGCGCGGTATGCCTTCAAGCTGGAAGTTAGGGCTGGATCGCGGCTCTGGTCCGGCGGCGGCGGTGGTGGCGGCGGTGCATCTTTCGGCGGCAACGGCGGCGGTGGTGGCGGCGGTGCCGGCGATGTCGGCGGCGTCAGCGGCTTCGGCAATTTCGGGCAGACGGCACCCGGCACGGATACCACTCCAGGCGCCGCCGGTTTCAACGGGCCAAACGCATACCCGGGTGGAATTGGTGGCGGACCCGGACTCCCGGGCGCGGGGTCGGTGGGAAGCCTTGGCGGTGCTGCGGGCTATCAAATCGACGGCGTGAGCTACGCGACCGTGACAGTCAATCTCGGCGATCGGCGCGGGCCGACCATCAACTAGCGGGTTCCAGACATGACGATGGCGCGATACTCCGGCGTGGTCCAGGACCAGGCCGGAAACATCATCCCGAATGCAAAGATCGAAGTCCGGCGCGAAACGCCGGGCGCGCCTCTGGCTGCGCTGAAGGAAGATCGCGATGGGCTGGTGAGTCTGACCAATCCATTCGATGCGGAAGCAGATGGGTCTTTTGGGTTTCATGTTGTCGGCGGCGCCTACAAGGTGCGTGCCTATGTCGGAGCATCGGGCGCGCCGACATTCGAGTTTATCGAGCGCTTCGTTGCGAATGGCACCGCAGCCGAGCATGACTACGATGAGTTGATGGCGGAAGCACTGGCGGCAGCTCGTGCGGCCGATGCTGATTATGGCGAGTACGACTATCTCATCAACGGTAACGGCCAGGTCGATCAGGAACTGGTGACCAGCCTGTCCGATGGCACCTATGGCCACGACCAGTGGTACGCGCTGACGCAAACCGCCTCGATCACGAAGTCGACGCTCACCGATGTCGCCGATGGACTGCCGATTATGATGCGACTCACGCAGTCGCAGGCGAGCGCACAACGGTTCGGCTATGCACAGGTGATTGAGGCGCAGCGCATCAAGGGTCTGCGCGGAAAGCAGGTGAGCTTCGGCGGCAAGCTGCGCTATTCGAACAACGCGCCGTTGCGTTACGCGATCCTAGAATGGACCGGGACCGCTGATGTGGTGACGAAAGACGTGGTGAATTCGTGGACCAACGGCACGTTCACTGCGGGGCAATTCTTCAACTCAACCACCTTGACGGTTAATGCTGTCGGGACGATCACGCCAGCGGCCGCAACCGTGACTGACTTTCTGCTGACAGCCACGCTCGGCTCGTCTCTGAACAATGTGATCATTTTCATATGGACCGAAGGCACTGCGGCACAGAATTCGACGTTGGACATTGCAGCATCGCTGAAACGCGGAACCGCTATTAAGCCCCTGATCTTCCGCCCGGTTAGTGACGAGCTCTCGCTGTGTCAGCGATATTTCTGCAAGAGTTATGGTCTTTCACAAGCTCCTGGAGATAGCGTCGGCCTCACTCAAAATGCAGGCTTTGCGTGGTCAACCACGGGCATCTTCAGCCCCGAGATCCAATTTCCGGTGCGGATGCGGGTAGCGCCCACTATTACACCGTATGCGCCAATCTTCTTCGTAGGCGACACTCCCACCGCCGGACAGTGGCAATGGTATAGCGGCGGCGTGTCAAACTATAAGAACGCTTCCGCCACGGCAGCATCGAACGCGACTGATTTCAGCTTCTTCATGAATCTGACTGTATCCGGCGCCACAGCTACCGGAGCCTACATCATCAATGGAAGCTGGAAAGCGGATGCGAGGCTTTGATGTCGAATTATCAGCTTACAAGAACTGACGTTGTTATTCGCGCGGCCGATGGTGCATCGATCCCCAATGATCCCGATAACCGCGACCGGCAGGTGTTCGATGAGTGGGTCGCGGGCGGCGGCGTTCCTGATCCCTATGTCGCGCCGATCGACATTCCCGGATCAGCTTCAAAGCTCGGACTCAAGCGCGCGCTGGAAGAACTCGGCCAGTGGGATGCGGTCAAGGCGGCGCTTGCTGCGAACGCGGCGGCACAAGAGGAGTGGGATTTGGCCGTCGAAGTGCGCCGCACCGACCCGGTAACGCAGGGCATGATTGCCGCGCTCTCGCTCAGTGATGAACAGGTGGATGCGCTGCTGGTTCGGGCGGTTGAGTTGGTCTCTTAGAGAAGCCCGAACTTCACCCGATTTGCCGGTGTATCTGGCAGGATCGTGCGCTGGATAGGATCGTCGCGCGACGCCTCCACAGTGCAAGGAAGCTGCAGCGAAGGCAGCGCGTGCGGTCCAGCCCGGAAGCCGGCGCTGTCTTTCTCAATGGTTTCGATTGAAATCATTGGATATTCGCTGACCGGACCTTCCGCGATCACGATCACGGATTCGCCTGCCGCGAATTGAGTTTTCGCCATGGCATACCCCAAGCCGTCCCGGCTGGTGCCGGGAGATTGAATCATCAGCGACTTGGGAAGCTGATCCTCACTGCTTTGCCCGCGCGTCAGCCCGAAGCTAACGCGCTTTTCTAGGGGTTTATCCGTGAGTCTCCCGGCATAAGGGCCGTGCCTCCCAAGTCACTTTCGTTGCGCGGGCAGGGATTCAAGCCGCCTGCGCAGGGATGAACCTACCATATTGCCGAACCCTGCCAAGCCCGCCCTCGCGGGCCGCGAACCTATGGAGAATCCAATGGAGCCTGCATCAATTCGGTACAAGAACCCCGGCGCCATGTGGGGCAGTGCTCTGGCCATCAAATGGGGTGCGGCAAAGAAGGCCGTGAACCTCAACGACGGCACCGGGCAGGGCAACAACATCGCGGTTTTCCCGACCTTCGTTCAGGGCATCTGCGCCCAACTCGACCTGTGGCGCACCTCGAAGAACTACAGGAACAAGAAGTTTTCTGACGCGATCCGCATCTGGTCAGGCGGCAACAACGTCGAGAGCTATATCGCGTTTGTCCTCAAGCGCGTGCCCGGCATGACGCGCGACACGGTGCTGAACGACGCCTTCTGGCAGGGGCCGATGGGCATTCCGTTCCTCAAGGCGCAGGCCTGGCATGAAGCCGGGAAACCCTATCCCGCTCCGGACGCGGACTGGATCGAAGCCCGCAAGCGTGTGTTCGCCAAGTCTGGCCCGGTCGCCACGGTGACGAAGGCCGGGGCAGGTGCAGTCGTTGTCGCGGCTCCGGTCGCAGTCGGCGTTCAGCAGGGCTGGGACTGGTCGACCATCGGCCTGACCGCCTTCATCGCCGCAGGCATCGTCACCATCGTGGTCGTCATCATCAACAAGGCCCGGTCATGAAAATCACCCTGATCGTTCTCGCCATCATTACAGCGCTGCTGCTCTGGTACGCCCTGCAGGGGCGCGAGTGGCTGAAGTCCAAAGCATGGGCCGCGCCGTTCTTCGCGTGGATCGAGCCTATCGAATTGGCGCTCTACAAAAAATCGGAAACGATTCTTGTGGCGCGCCTCAAGGTCGTGGTCGGCGCGGTGCTGACGCTTCTGACGCAAATTGGCTCGATAGACTTGACACCGCTGCTTCCGTTCGTTCCCGAGCGTCATCAGCCATGGGTGAACTTCGCTATCAATCTGTTGCCTCTGTTCATCTCGGCGCTGGGCCTGATCGACGAAAAACTGCGCAACGGGACGACCAAGCCGCTCGAACTGGTTGCGATCCCGGAGAGGGATGTCCCTCCGGAAGTGGCTGATGCGCTGGTCGCCGCCGACACGGCGAAGGTCGAAGCCGTCGCCGCGGTCGAAGCATCGAAGGCGGCCTGACATGCTGACCGCAATCCTCGCATTCCTGCAGGCCGTCCCGGCGATTACCGGTGGCATCAACAACTTCTTCAACAAATACTACGACGCCAAGGTCCAGATCACGAAGGCGCGCGTCGGTGGCGACGTCGACGTGGCGAAAGCGCTGGTCTCTGGCGTTGTCGCGGAAGGCCAGACGCGCGTTGAATTCCTCAAGGCCGTCTCGCAGAGCAAGTTCCTGATGTGCCTCGTGGGCGGCTTTGCGCTGCCGTGGATCGCCTATGAGTGGAAGGTGGTGGTCTGGGACAACATCGTCTGCCCGTGGCTCTACGGGCGTCCGGGCTTCACGCCGACGATCACCGGGCTTGTCGCCGAATGGTCCGGCGTGATCCTCGCCGGGATCTTCGGCACCGGATCTGTAATGGCCGTTGGCCAGATGTTTTTCAATCGACGCGAACGCTAGGCTGGGAATGCTGGAATGAACATCGACTGGACCATCTCCGTCGGGAGCATCATCCAAGTGGCGACAATCGCCGGAGGCGGTCTTCTTGTCCTCATCACCATGAGAAACACGGTGTCAGTCTTGCAGCGCGACGTCTCAGCGATCCAGACCGAAATCAAGAAAATGGGCGACATCCTCACAAAGATGGCGGTCGCTGAAACCCGGCTCGACAACACGGACACGCGCCTGACGAATGTGGAGCGCGATCTGCGCGATTTGCGCCACGGTCAGGGGTTTGTTCGCGGCCCGGCGGGGATCGACCGCGAATACTCATGACCAGCCAAGCCAAGTTCGAGCTCGTCATGCTCTGCCTTTTCCCGCTCGTCTGGAGCTTCCTGAGCATCGTTGCATGGGAAGCCTTCAAGTCGTGGCGGAATAGAGACTAGCCCCTTCACATCACTGGAGAGACTTATGAAACGTCCCATCGTTTTGGGCGCGTCCCTTGGCGCGTTCGCGTTTGTGCTGTTCCTCGTGTCGCTTGTCGTGGCGGCGCCGGTTGAGGCGAGGGGCCTGCATCCCCGCTGCAATATCGATTGGCCGTGCGTCGGTGTCGTTGATCACCGGGTTAATCCCGGCAATGGACGAGAAGCCCGCCGCATCGCCCGAGGCCAGCGCCTTGAGCAGGCCATGCCGTTCGGCTCGCCCATCTATCCGCCGGAGACGCGGCGGTCGTTCCTGCAGCGTGGCGCGACGATCCTGCCGCATCCGCCGGGCTGCCCGCGCCGGGCGTTCTGCGGCTGCGGCGCCGCGGTGGAAGTGTTCGGACGGCCCGTCCGGTCGTTGTGGCTCGCGGCGAACTGGCTGCGCTACCCGCGCACGTCACCGGCTCCCGGCATGGTGGCGGCCAGGCGCGGGCACGTCTTCGTCATCAAGCAGGTGCTCGGGGGCGGCCGCGTGCTGGCCTACGACGCGAACAGCGGTGGCAGGCGAACGCGCCTGCACGTCAGGTCGCTGGCGGGCTTCGTGGTGGTGAACCCGCATGGCTGACTGGCCCCATCGCCGGATCATGTTCGTGGTCATGGCTTGGACCGCGGTCATCATCGTGGGAGCGATGAACCTGAAGTAATCCGGCCTCCGGGCCGTCCGTAACCTCAGCCCGTCCGGTTCGACGGTCTGCGGTGCCCTCATGGGCGTTTCCTCCCCAAACTCAGCCGCCGTCCCTTCACCGGGGCGGCGGCTTTTTTGCGTTTGGGCTACTTGAAAACGTCGGGCTTCCGGCTGGCGCGGTCCTTTTCGATGGCCTCGCGGATGAAGCTGGCGCTCGTGCGCACGGCAATTTGGCACTGCGTTGCTCCGTTGGGCTCGGTTTCCTCAATACGCTCATTCGCCAGGGACTCGGCCGCCATGATGTAAGTCAGTTCTGGCAGGCTCATTTTATCCCTGAGATTGTCGTTTTTCTTCAACCCGCGCGTAGCCCGAAGCCCTTTAGCTGGCTGGTCGAAGAGAGCGATGTAAGTCTCGTTCGTAATGATTGCGAAGTCGATGGGTTTGGAAACGCCGTGGTCGGCGAGGACGGCGACGTGCTTATTCCGGGTAGAACGTGTCAGCGCTCTGACGCCTGCCCATTCATTAGCTGCAGGGCCGGCGCGCTCCAGCACCTCGTCAGCCAAAGTGGCGTCGCCCGCCTTGTATCGGAGCCAGATTTCGCGGACTTCAACTTCTAGCTTCGGGCTCAAATATCCAGCGTATGCGCACGCCAATATTGGATGAGCGTAAGTCCCTCCACCCTTACCGGACTTCGAGTAGAATATTGATTTTATGGTGATTTTCGCCTTATTACGGGATTTTCCCGCAATTTGGTCAATCAGGGCTATTGCCAACGATTGCGCCCCCGGGTTGCGCCACCAGTCGTTCGGTTTCTGGTTTACCTTGAAGCCCGCGGCATCCCAGATGTCCGTCAGGCAAATTAAACCATTCTCATCCGACCGGATTGCGCGCCCCCTAATTTTAAGGTCGTTCATGGTCCACAGTTCCTTTGTTCTGCAACCACGGCGCGCTGGACTAATTTTACAGTCCTTGTAAAACAGCTCTTGTTAAGGGGAGCCGGAATCACCGCACCGTGGTCTGGGTCTGATTTTCAAGGGCGGCTTCCCGTTGACGCGGGGCCGCCCTTCATCGTTTCCGAGAATTCGGAGCCGACTTCCCAATATGCCTCGGTTGCGTTGATCCGTCTACGAATTGCCGGTGCAAATCCCACGAAATAATCCGAGGGATAGCAATGACTTGTAGCCTTGACATCCACACACCGCTTAATGCGGACGAATCAGGGCCGACTTGATTCCCAGGTCATCCGCTCGTGCGCCCGCACTACGTCTTCATCGTCGAAAATTCGCAGGAGGTCGGTAATCGTGCGCTCGGCATCGCGAGGCCCAGGCTCGACATAGGCCCGCAGCAAATCCTGCGCGCGGCCGACAGCGTTCAGGACGATGGTCTGGTCTTCCGCTTCATCCATGGCCGTTCTCGCTTTCCAAGAGGCGTGATTTTCGGCGGGCCGTGCACGATGTGCGCGACAGCAGATTGAGCCATCAGTTCGTCAGCCTCGCCACTGGCCGCGCGCAACAGCACGGCGATTCCCGCCTGAACGTGCGGGGCGTGATGCTGCGATTTGGGGAGGGCGAGGGCATAGTCTCGCGCATCTGACAGGGTGACGAGCGGCTTGCCCTTCGGCGGCACCACGGGCCGGATTAAACGATTGGACCAGGACACGAACGCAACTCCACGCAACAGGTGGATTCAAGCCCTTTCGGCTGGCTTCGTTCCCATGTGCGCGGCCCGGATGTGGTCGCTCATGCTGTTCACCGTGATCCGCGCGCCGCAGAAGCAGACCGACCAGCCGTCCGGGGATTGCGTCGGCATTCGGCAGCCCGCGTCCCACATCGCGTACTTCCACGCAGCGAACGCTTCCTGATAGCGGAAGGCGTCACGCTCGGCCTCGGTAATGGTCGGTTTAACCAGGTCCCACGCCCGCTGGAACGCTGCCCGCGCGCCCTCGAAAGTTTCCTCGGCGCCGGTCGCTCCGCCCCAGCAAGACCACTGCCACGCTACCCCGCTTCCGATGGTGTTGACGTGCCGCATCAGGCCGACGCGAACATCACCGTCCCAGATGCTCCATTGCTCCAGATTCTCGGTCTGGTCGCGCCGGCGGGTGAGCGGCATCAGGAGCCTCCCAGCAGTTTCCCGATCTTCTCCACGTCGGCAGGGGTCGGGTCGTCCTTCGCAATCAGCGCGGCGAGTTCGTCCACGGGGTCCAGCAGGCCCTTATCTCGAGCGACCCGCTCGAAGTCGTCCACGGCCTTGTCGTCGGCGTAGCGGGATTTGGTCCGGCGGAAGAAACGCAGGAGGCTCATGGCTTCACCGGTCGTCGTTTCGACCCATGCTCCGCCACGAAACCAAGGCGTTTTTCATTCAGGATTTTGTCGAGTGGGGAGGCTGGCATTCCACCATGCTAACACGAACGTTCGCAGAACGGTTCTGCAAACCGCCTGCAAACTGGCGCGATTTTATCGGCCGGGTCGCATGTAGATAGCTTTGAAAATATTCGGAGATTTTGGTCGGAGCGAGAGGATTCGAACCTCCGACCCCTAGTCCCCCAGA
>QFCS01002021.1_pt1 | contig 46144 bp, 41 predicted proteins | sample 3576561 | NCBI WGS metagenome assembly QFCS01 | reverse complement strand
CGTATCCTCAGCCAGTACAATGTCGGCGCCCAGACGCGGCGCACCGACAATGTCGTGTGGCACGAGGAGGACGTTCTGGAGATCCATCCGCACGACGCCGAGCAGCGCGGCGTGCGCGACGGCGACTGGATCAGGCTGGACAGCCGCGCCGGTAGCACGGCGCTGCGCGCCCGCATCACCGACCGCGTGGCGCCGGGCGTCGTCTACACGACCTTCCATCACCCCACGACGCAGGCCAACGTCGTGACGACGGAGTTCTCCGACTGGGCGACCAACTGCCCCGAGTACAAGGTGACGGCGGTGCAGGTCTCGCCCTCCAACGGCCCGACCGACTGGCAGCGCGAATACGCCGAGCAGGCCGAGCACAGCCGGCGCATCGCGCGCGTGGCGGCGGAGTAGGGACCATGGCGATCGACAAGCTGGTGATGATGGCCAACCAGATCGGCCGGTTCTTCACGCCGCAGCGCCGCGGCGACGCGGTGGCCGCCATCGCCGACCATATCGAGAAATTCTGGGACCCGCGCATGCGCGCCGCCATCATCGCCCACCTCGCCGCCGGCGGCGCGGGACTCGACGACCCTGTCCGCGACGCGGTCGGCCGGCTGAAGGCGGTGAAGGAGGGGGCGGCGGCGTGATGTCGGCGCGAAGGAAAATCAGGCCATAGGCTGATTTGTTCGGCAGAGTATCAGCCTATAGGCTGATCCAGGGAGGCGCCTCTCGATGCCGACGGATGAGATGAAGATTGTTTTCGATCAGGCGGGTGGCGACGGGGCGTTCGTGACCCGGCGCCTCGCCGCCTACAATATCGGCGTGACCGGGGATTCCGCCTACTACCCGGTCAACGTCTTCCTGAAGAGCCCGCGCGGCGAGACCTTGGGCGGGGTGCTGGGAGCCGTCTGGGCCGGCTGGCTGCGGATCAACATCGTGTGGGTCGACGATGCCGTCCGCGGGCAGGGCTGGGCGACGAGGATGATGGACGAGGCCGAGGCCTATGGCCGCGAGCGCGGCTGTGGCTGGGCCGAGCTCGACACCCATTCCTTCCAGGCGCGGCCATTCTACGAAAAGCGCGGCTACGAGGTGTTTGCCCAGCTCGACGACTACCCCAAAGGCCACAAGAAGTTCTTCCTCAAGAAGAAACTGTAGAACCAAGGCGCTTGATCTCGGCCCGCCGACCCGGTCTGATCGGGGGCGAAGAGTCCCGCCATCGAACAGAGGACGCCCGCCATGACGAACGACAATCCCGACAACAAGTGGATCGGCAAGCGCACCCCGCGGCCCGACGGCGCCGACAAGGTGACGGGGCGGGCGGCCTATGCCGCCGATACCACCATGCCGGGCATGATCTGGGGCAAGGTGCTGCGCAGCCCGCATCCCCATGCCCGCATCCGCTCGATCGACACGTCGAAGGCCGAAGCCCATCCCGGCGTGATGGCGGTGATGACATCCAAGGATGTCGTCGACTTCCCGATCGACAAGGGACCGGTGATGCTGGGCATCCAGGACATGCGCTGGATGTGCCGCAACGTCATGGCGCGCGACAAGGCGCTGTTCCACGGCCATCCGGTCGCTGCCGTCGCGGCGACCACGCAGGCGGTCGCCGCCGAGGCGCTGAAGCTGATCGAGGTCGACTACGAGGTCCTGCCCTGGGCGATCGACGTCAGGGATGCGCTGAAGCCCGACGCGCCGATTCTGCATGACCATGTCAGGTTCGACGGCAAGCCCTCCAACATTGCCGGCACGCTCGAGCACAAGAAGGGTGACGTCGAGGCGGGCTTCAAGGAAGCCGACGTCATCGTGGAGCGCAGCTTCGACACCGAGCCGGTGCATCAGGGCTACATCGAGCCGCATGCCTGCCTGGTCAGCGTCGTCGACGGCAAGGCCACGATCTGGAGCTCCAGCCAGGGCCAGTTCATGGTCCGCGCCATGTCGGCCCTGCTGACGGGCATGCAGCAGAGTGACATCCGCGCCATCCCGGCCGAGATCGGCGGCGGCTTCGGCGGCAAGACCATCATCTATCTCGAGCCCCTGGCGCTGGTGCTGGCGAAGAAGTCGGGCCGGCCGGTCAAGATGGTGATGTCGCGCGAAGAAGTGTTCCGCGCCTCCGGTCCGACCTCGGGCTCGATGAGCAAGGTCAAGATCGGCGCGAAGAAGGATGGCACGATCGTCGCGGGGCAGGGCACCTACTGGCTGCAGGCCGGCGCCTTCCCTGGCTCGCCGATCCGTGGCGCTGCGGGCTGCGCCTTCGGACCCTACGACATCCCCAACGCCCATACGCTGGGCTACGACGTCGTCTCCAACCGCTCCAAGGTCGCGGCCTATCGTGCGCCCGGTGCGCCGATCGGCGCCTATGCCGTGGAGTGCGTGCTCGACGAGCTGGCCGAGAAGCTCGGCATGGATCCGCTCGAGCTGCGCCTGAAGAATGCCGCCAAGCAGGGCACCAAGGCCGTGCACGGGCCGGTCTATCCGGTCATGGGCTACCAGGAGACGGTGCGCGCGGCGTTGGCCCATCCGCACTACAAGGCGCCGCTCGGGCCTAACCAGGGCCGCGGCGTGGCCAGCGGCTACTGGTTCAACGCCGGCGGCGAATCGAGCGCGGAGATGCGCATCAACGAGGACGGCTCGGTCGTCGTCATGACCGGCCATCCCGACATCGGCGGCTCGCGCGCTTCGACGGCCAACATCGCCGCCGAGCTGCTCGGCATCGACCACGGCAAGGTGCAGGTGCTGATCGGCGACACCAGCAGCATCGGCTTCTCGAACCTGACCGGCGGCAGCCGCGTCACCTTCGCCTCGGCCATGGTCGTCACCGACTCGGCGCACAAGGTCATCAAGACGCTGTGCGAGCGTGCGGCCAAGCTGTGGAAGATCGAGCCCGAGGCGGTGACCTGGGAAAACGGCTTCGCCAAGCCGGCCGGCGACAATGCCGGCAAGTTCGAGCCGCTGTCGCTCGCCCAGATCGCGGCCAAGGCCAGCGAGACCGGCGGCCCGATCGGCGCCGGCGCATCGAGCAACACGATGGGCGCGGAGGGCGGCTTCAGCACGCATATCTGCGACGTCGAGGTCGACCGCGACACCGGCCGCGTGTGGGTCACGCGCTACACCGCCTTCCAGGATGTCGGACGCGCGATCCATCCCGACTATTGCGAAGGCCAGATCCAGGGCGGCGTGGCTCAGGGCATCGGCTGGGCGCTGAGCGAGGAGTACATCTACAACAAGGACGGCAAGCTCGATAATCCGGGCTTCCTCGACTATCGCATGCCCGTCACGTCGGACCTGCCGAAGCTCGACGCCGTCATGATCGAGGTGCCGAACCCCAAGCATCCGCAGGGCGTGCGCGGCGTCGGCGAGGTGCCGTTGGTCCCGGTGATGGCCGCGGTCGCCAACGCCATCCACGGTGCGCTCGGCCTGCGCCTCTACAGCCTGCCGATGTCGCCACCCAAGGTGCTGGAGGCGCTGGAGCCCGCGCCGCTGGCGCAGGCCGCCGACTGACTCTTACGGGCGTGTCGCCCGACCTCGTGCAGCAGCGGCGCTATCTGCTGCTGCCGATAGTGGTGGTCGTCCGCTGACGAGAGTCCGCGGCGCCGATCGCGTAGTCGGTGACGATGACGAGCTTGCCGGCTGGAACTGCGTTCAGGACACGCGCGACCTCGTCGAGCGCGCGGAGCACCATATCCCCGGTGATGCATGTCTTCGCGGCCTCGTCAGCCTTTGCAGCGTCGATTGCGTTTCATGGCGCCTTCAGCCACAGCGATCGCTGCCGGTGTTGGCTGCCGGTGTTGGCTGCCGGTGTCGGCTGCCGGTGTCGGTGGCTGCCGTGTCCTGCCGGGGTTCACGGCCACCTTGGCGATACGACCGTCCTCCAGCGCGATCACCCTGTCGGCGAGATGGAGAATGCGCGGGTCATGTGTGACCATCAGGATCGGCACGCTGCGCTCTCGCGCGAGGTCGTGCAGCAGCTTGGCCACCTCGTGGCCGCTTGTCCTGTCGAGGGCTGCGGTCGGCTCGTCCGCCAGCACCAGCCCCGGATCGGCGGCGAGCGCGCGAGCCACGGCAACTCGCAGACGCTGCCCGCCCGACAACTTTGCCGGCACGCGGTCCTCGTGCCCTGCCAGACCGACCGCGTCGAGCAGCGCGCCGGCAAGCGCGAGCCGCTCCGGTTCCCGGAGCATCCCGTCCTGCTCGAGCGCGAGGGCGACATTCTGTCTTGCGGTGAGGAAACCGAGCAGGTTGTGATCCTGAAAGATGAAGCCGATGCGGCGGCGCAGCCGCATGCGATCGGATTCCTCGGCGCCGGCCAGGTCCTGACCAAGCACGCGCGCGCTCCCGCCCTGCATCGTGCGCAGTGCTCCGATCAGCGTCATCAGCGTCGTCTTGCCGCTGCCGGATGGGCCGGTCAGCATGACGATCTCGCCTGCGCCGACGGAGAGATCGATGCCCTGCAGAAGGGGGCGGCGCAACGCGCCTTCGCCGTACGCATAGGTGATTCCGCGAAGCTCGATGGCGGTGGCAATCGGCCTCTGCAGCTTCCACGCGGCCGGGCGCACCGACGTCTCCGTCTCGTGGCCGAACTGCGAGTATGCCGGGTGCCACTGCGGCGCGTTCATCATCAGAACATCTCCGCGGGATCGGCGTCGCGCAGCTTGCGTGCGGCCAGCACGCCGGCGGTCACGCACATGGCGAGGATCAACATGAAGACGCCGCCCCCCATCGAGGCGCTCAGCCGCAGCGGCAGAAGGGTCGCAGCGCCGACCGCGTCGTAGAGCAGGAAGGACAGCAACAGGCCGGGCACGAAGCCGGCGATCGCGAGGATCAACGCAGCCCCCAGAACGACGCGCCCCAGGTAGAAGCAAGAATAGCCCATCGCCTTCAGCGTGGCGTATTCCTTGAGATGTCCGACGATGTCGCTGAACAGGATTTGATGGACGATCATCACCCCGACCACGAGACCCATAAGGCTGCCGAAGGCGAAGATGAAGCCGATAGGCGTCGATTCGTCCCAGTGGCGATGCTCGCGCTCGTTCAGCTCGCCCTGGGTGAGGACCAGAACGTCGCGTGGCATGATCGCTCGCAGTTGCGCCTGCGCTGTCCTGATGTCGGCACCGGGGCGCAGGCGGATCGCCACCAGATCGACCGCCGAGGCGTTGCTTGCCCTTGCCACGCGACGGAAGTTCACCTCCGAGAGCACGACATTGCCGTCGGCCGCAAAGGAAGGACCGATCTCGACCAGTCCGACGACTTTCATCCGCCGACCTCCGATTTCCACGTCGATGGAGCCACGGCGGTCGTTCAGGAGTTGCGCAACGGGGCCGAATTCGGGCCGTGAACGCCGATCGAAGGCCAGGGTGTCGGCAGGCTTCAGGCGATCCAGCAGCGGGTCGAGACCCGGGATGTCCATGACCCCCGCTCCCGTGTCGACACCAATGAGCTGGATGGGACGCCGCGTGCCGTCCACCGGGTTCCGCCAGCTCATCTGCGCCAGATAAACCGGCACGGCGCGGTCCACCGCCGACAGCGCCAATGCCTGCTGAGCGCGTACCCGTGGCATCGTCTCCGAGCGATGGCTCGCAACGGTCAAGGGATGAACGAGGAAGAGGTCGGCGCGCATGGCGCCGACCAGCTTCGTCGCGCTTTCGAACAGTGCGTCGCGGAAGCCGAGTTGCATGAAGACGAGCACGGAGGCGAAAAGCACGCCGGCGACGGCGGATGCGAACCGTGTCTTCTCATGCCACAGCTGTCGCCAGGCCAGCCGCAAGGCCAGGCAGGACGAGGCGATCAGCCCCGGACCCCGCCGCGAGCCACCGGTCGCCGCCGCGAGCGGCATCTTCTCCGATGCGGGCTCGTTGGCGAACCGTAGCGGCTTCGGCCATGGCCACTTCAGGGCGACGATCGGATTCACGGGCGGATCGCCACCTGGACTTGCATGTTGGACCGGCGCGCGAGCACCGGCACGGCCTCCGGTGCCAGGGAGAGCCGCACCTCGACGGTCCGCGCATCGACCGCGGCGACAGGATCGGTGCTGCCCTGGGGGGCGCGGCGTATTTGCCAGCCGATCTCGCGCACCGTCGTGGCGAAGCGGCCAGCCTCGCCCGGTACATCCACCTCGGCCGGCGCACCGAGGCGCAGGCGCGGCAGATCGGTCTCATAGACATCGGCCACCACGTCGAGGCGACTGAGGTCGGCCACCTCCATCACGCCCTCGGCACTGGCACGTTCGCCGGCGCGCGCCATGATGCGGATCACGGTGCCGGCGATCGGGGCACGCAGTCTGGCGAGCTCCGCCTCGGCGCGGCTGCGGGCAAGCGTTGCCTCGGCCGCGGCGAGTTCGGCCTCGGCCAGCATGACGTCCTCGGGGCGGGGGCGCGAGAGGGTCTCCAGCACCGCCTCGGCCTCGGCTCGCTCGGCGCCGGCGCGGCTCGCGAGGAAACGTGTACGCTCCGCCGCCGCCTCGGCCCCGACGCCGCTACGTTCCAGACGCTCCGCGCGCTCCGCCTCTCGTCGCGCGTTGGCTTCCGCATTGCGCAACGCCTCGATTCGGGCGCGTTGCGCACTGACCTCGGAAGGACGGCCGCCGGCGCGGGTGCGTTCGAGTCTGGCACGTGCCTGCGCGAGCTGGGCCTCTGCGGCCTGCACGGCCGCGTCCTTGAGCACGGCGTCACTGAATTCGGCGAGAAGTTGCCCCGATTGCACGGCATCGCCTTCCGCGACCATCATCCGCTCGATGCGTGCGCCGTCCTGGGTCGGCGCAGGGCCGAGCCGCAGGATGCGGGAGGCAGGCTCGACACGCCCAAGCGCGCCGATGCCAAGGAGAGGGACGGACAGTCCGGGATCGCGCTCGGCCTCGCTCTGCTTGATCCAGAATATCCCGCTGCCGCTCGTGACGGCGAGCAGCATCACACCGAATAGCCGTTTGCGCGTGATCATCACATTGCCCCCTGCCTGAACGACCTTGCCCGGCAGCCTGGGAAGCCGACCCAACCGACTAGCCACCGCCGCCTGATGACCCTGCTCGGCAAGCGCTGATGGCGCGCGCGGTCCGATCCTTGAATCGCCGTGTCGCGCCATCACCGCTCATCCGTTGGAGGCCCAGGCACGATCCGGAATATGCCGGCACTGCCTGCGCGGCTCATCACCACTTCTGATGAGGGAACGAAACGAACTCTGCTGCGCTCCGGTCGGGGCGTGTGGTCAATCCACAGAAAGTCGCTCGACAAACGGCGCGCCGTGTCCGGCCTCCTGCGCCGAGGGAGGAGTCAGGTGCGCAGCCCGAGTTCGCGCAGCCTCTTGTCGATCGCCAGCAGGTCGATCCAGCTCTGGCGCTTGCTGGCCGGGGTGCGCAGCAGATAGGCGGGATGGAACGTCGGCAGGGTCGGCACTGCGCTGCCGTCCTCCAGCGTCACCGCCGTCCACCTGCCGCGCAACCGCATGATGCCTTCCGTCGTGTCGAGCACCGACTTGGCCGCCGTGCCGCCGGCCAGCACCAGCAGTTTGGGACGCGCGAGTTCGATGTGGCGGCGCGTGAAGGCGAGGCAGATCGCCTGCTCGGCGACGGTCGGGGTGCGGTTGCCCGGCGGCCGCCAGAACAGGATGTTGGTGATGTAGAGGTTGCTCTCGCGGCTGAGCCCGATCGCCCCGAACATGCGATCGAGCAGCTGGCCGCTGACGCCGACGAACGGCTTGCCCATGCGATCCTCGTCGGCGCCCGGCGCTTCGCCTACGATCATCACGTCGGCGCCGGCCACGCCGTCGGCGAACACCGTGTTCTTGGCGGTGCGCTTCAGCGCGCAGCCCTCGAAGGCGCGCACCGCCGCCTCCAAATCGGCGATGGTGCCGCAGCGCCGCGCCAGCGCGCGTGCATCTTCGACGAGCTTCGGCGATTCGATGGGCACCGGCGCACGTGGCGGCGCGCTGACGGCCGGGCGCTTCGGCGCGGCGGGTTGCCCGCCGCTCTGTCCGCCGGGCTGTCCACCGGATCCTCGCACCGGTTCGCCGGCGGAGTCGCTGCCAGGCTGCGCCGACGGGAAGGGCACGGTCCCGCCCGCCGTTGCCGGTGCGCCCGATGGCGTGAACGATGGTGCGAACGACGGCGTGCCGGCGACGGCAACCGGCGGCGGCGCGGCGAAGCGGTCGATCGCCTCGTCGCCTACCACCTCCTCGACGCCCTGCTCGACGTACCAGCGCAGCAGGGAGACGAGTTCGTCGCGCGGCAGCGCCTCGGTCACGGCAATCGTCTCAGGAAGGCGCCGAGGATCGGCGCCCACAGTGCGGCGTCGGCATGGCTCGCCATGTGGCCCTTGTCGCTCGGCAGCTCGACATAGGTCACGTCGATGCCGGCGCGCCGCATGTCGCCGACATAGCCGGGGCAGTCGGCGATGTCGAACAGCTTGTCGGTCGGCGACTGCACATAGAGCACCTTGGTGCCGGCGAGCCTGGCGTACTCGCCGGTGATGTCGAAGCTGCCGATCGCCTTGCGCAGCACCACCATCGAATGGCCGTCATAGACCTGCGCCCAGGCCCGCGCGCTGGCGCGGATCGCCTGCTCGCGCGCCTTGGGATCGGGCATGGTCTCGGCCAGGATCTCGTTCTGGCCATAGGCCATCAGCGTCTCGAAACGCAGCTCCTCGAGGGTCGCGGCGATGCCGCCGTTCTCGTAGTACCAGCCGTTGTTCCAGTTCGGATCGCTCGCCAGCCGCTTCTGCAGCGTTTCCAGGCGATCGAGCCCGCCCGGCGCCTTCGGCGCGGTGACCGACGGCACGATGGCCTTCATGAATCCGGGATAGGAGGCCGCCCACTGGAACGACTGGAAGCCGCCCATCGAGGGACCGATGACGGCGACCAGCGACGGCAGCCCCAGCGAATCGACCAGCAGCCTCTCGGCCGCCACGATGTCGCGCATGGTGATGTCGGGGAAGGTCGGGCCATAGGGCTTGCCGGTCGTCGGATCGATCGTGTTGGGGCCCGTACTGCCGTGCGCCGAGCCCAGCGCGTTCACCGAGACGACGAACCAGCGGTCGGTGTCGATCGCCTTGCCCGGCCCGATCAGCCCGTCGAACCAGCCCGGCGCACCGGCAGGAACGCCGCGACCCTGCTTGCCGTCCGCATTGCGGCCCGCCGCGTGGTGGCTGGAGGTATAGCCATGCACAATCAGGATGGCGTTGTCGCGCGCGGGCGCCAGCGTGCCGTAGGTCTCGTAGGCCAGCTCGAGGACGGGCAACGTCTGCCCGCTGCCCAGCCGGAAGTCCTTTGCCGAGAATATCCTGCTCTCTATTTCACGCAACTCTGCCACGGGAATTCCCCTTTTCCGCGGGTGGCGATCTGCCACCCGACAGGCTATCTACAACGTCGGGACTGCCGCCGCCCCGGCGGCGTACCCCTGTTCTGGAGCCACTGTAGAGCGAGACGGGAATGGCGCGCGAGTCAATGGAATACGACGTGCTGATCGTGGGTGGCGGCCCGGCCGGGCTGTCTGCGGCGATCCGCCTGAAGCAGCTCGCGGCCGAGCGTAATCACGAGGTCTCTGTCTGCCTGATCGAGAAGGGCTCCGAAGTCGGCGCCCATATCCTGTCCGGGGCGGTGATCGACCCGATCGGCCTGAACGAGCTGATCCCCGACTGGAAGGAGCAGGGGGCGCCGGTCGAGACCGAGGTCACCGACGACCAGTTCCTGTTCCTGACCAGGGCCGGCTCCTACCGCTTCCCCAATTTCCTGTTGCCACGGCTGATGAACAACCACGGCAACTACATCGTCAGCCTGGGCGAGGTCTGCCGCTGGCTGGCGCAGCAGGCCGAGGCGCTGGGCGTCGAGATCTACCCCGGCTTTGCCGGCGCCGAAGTGCTCTACAACGAGGACGGCTCGGTCAAGGGCGTGGCCACCGGCGACATGGGCATCGGCAAGGACGGCCAGCACAAGGACAGCTACACCCAGGGCATGGAGCTGCATGCCAAGTACACCCTGATCGCCGAGGGCGTGCGCGGCTCGCTGGCCAAGCAGCTCATGGCCAAGTTCGACCTGCGCGACGGCGTCGACCCGCAGAAGTTCGGCATCGGCATCAAGGAGCTGTGGCAGGTCGATCCGGCCCGCTTCAAGAAGGGCCTGGTCGTGCACACCCAGGGCTGGCCGCTCAGCGAGACCGACAGCTCGGGCGGCTCGTTCATGTATCACTTCGGCGACAATCTCGTGGCGATCGGCCTCGTGGTGCATCTGTCGTACGAGAACCCGTACCTCTCGCCCTTCGACGAGTTCCAGCGCTTCAAGACTCATCCCGACGTCGCCAAGCACCTGCAGGGCGGCAAGCGGCTGGTCTACGGCTCGCGCGCCATCAACGAGGGCGGCATCCAGTCGGTGCCCAAGCTGACCTTCCCTGGCGGCGCGCTGATCGGCTGCTCGGCGGGCTTCGTCAACGTTCCACGCATCAAGGGCAGCCACAACGCGATCAAGAGCGGCATGCTGGCCGCCGAGGCCGCCTTCGAGGCCCTCGCTGCCGGCAAGTCGGGCGGCGACGAGCTGATCGCCTACCCGGTCAAGCTCAAGGCCTCCTGGGTGTGGAAGGATCTCGACAAGGTGCGCAATGTGAAGCCTGCGCTGCAATGGGGCACGACACTGGGCACGCTCTATGGCGGCATGGACATGTGGCTGCACGATCTCGGCATCCGCGTGCCGTGGACGATGCATCACAAGAAGGCCGACCATGAATGCCTGCGGCCGGCCGCCGAGTTCCAGCCGATCCAGTATCCCAAGCCGGACGGGGTGATCTCCTTCGACAAGCTGTCCTCGGTGTTCCTGTCGAACACCAACCACGAGGAGGACCAGCCGGCGCACCTCAGGCTGCGCGATCCCTCGATTCCGATCGCGGTCAACCTGCCGCTCTATGCCGAGCCGGCGCAACGCTACTGTCCGGCGGGCGTCTACGAGGTCGTGACGGCCGACAATGGCCAGCCGCGCTTCCAGATCAACGCGCAGAATTGCGTGCACTGCAAGACCTGCGACATCAAGGACCCGGCACAAAACATCGATTGGACCGTACCGGAAGGTGGCGGGGGCCCGAATTATCCCAATATGTGAGCGGTATGCGACGTAAACCTGTTTCTCTGCTGGCAGCAGCACTCCTCCTCGTCGTTCCGGTAGCGGGTGAGGCCCAGCAGGGCGGCGCGCCCGGGGCGAAGCCTCCGGCGCAGCGACAGGCACAGCCGACGCGCGGCCCCCAGCTGGCCGCGATCCCGCTCAGCGGCCGCTATCTGGCGGCCCTCATCGCCGAGCGCGATCACGACTACGACACCGCCGCCGACCAGATAGACCTCGCCCTGGCTCAGGCGCCGGGTGACCGCGAGCTGATGCAGACGGCGTTCCAGATGCGGCTGATGTCCGGCCGCATCGACCAGGCCGCCGCGCTGGCGCCGCAGGTTCTGGCCGCCAATCCCCAGAACGGCCTCGCCAACCTGCTGCTGGCCGTGCAGGCCATCAAGAAGGGCGACTACCGCGCCGCCGAGCAGCAGCTCGGCCGGATCGGCGGCGACAATCCCTTCGGTCCGTTGCGGGAATACGTGCAGGCCTGGCTGAAGGCGGGCGAGAAGGACTATGCCGCCGCCCGCGCGGCCGTCGCCAAGCTCAAGACCGCCGCAGGGGCTCGAAGCGAGGCACCGACGCTGGTCGTCGAGGCGCAGATCGACGAGATGGCGGGCGACAAGGCTGCGGCCGAGGCCAAGTACCGGCGCGCCGCCTCGCTCGACAAGAACAACCTTCGCACGACGATCGCCGTGTTCGACGGGCTGCGTCGCCTGGGCCAGGCTGACGAGGCGCGCGACCTGCTGAAGGCTTTCGCCGAGAAGTTCAGCGATTCGGTCGTCCTCGACGGGCTGCTGGCGCCCAATGCGCCGATGCCGCCGCCGCCCAGCGCGGCCTCGGGCATCTCCGAGATCCTGTTCGACATCGGCAGCGTGCTGTCGGCCGATCAGCGCAATCCGCGCGCCGACCTGTCGCTGGTCTTCTACCAGCTCGCGGCGAGCCTGAAGCCGGAGCACGATTTCGCCTGGACGATGATCGCGGGCCTGTACGAGCAGTTCCAGATGGTGCCCAAGGCGATCGCGGCCTTGAGCAGGATCGGCCCCAACTCGCCGCTCTACTGGCAATCGCGGCTGCGGGTGGCGGCGCTCGAGGCGCAGGACGAGAAGTTCGACGAGGCGATCGCCCGCCTCAGGGCGCTGGTTGCCGAGAAGCCGGACCGCATCGACGCCGCGCTCACCCTGGCCGACCTGCTGCGCAGCAAGGAGCGCTATCCCGAGGCCGTGGAGGCCTACGACACCGCCATCCAGCGCATCCGCAACATCGAGGAGCGGCACTGGATCGTGTTCTTCGGCCGCGGCATCGTGCTCGAACGCACCAAGCAGTGGCCCAAGGCGGAGGCCGACATGAAGAAGGCACTCGAGCTCTCGCCCGAGCAGCCGCACGTGCTGAACTATCTCGGCTACAGCTGGGTCGACCAGGGCCTTCATCTCGACGAAGGCATGAAGATGCTGCAGCGCGCGACGGAACTGCGGCCGGATGACGGCGCGATCACCGACTCGGTGGGCTGGGCCTTCTATCGTGTCGGCCAGTACGACAAGGCGGTCGAATGGCTGGAGCGCGCCGCCGAGCAGAAGGGCGACGACGCGACCATCATCGAGCATCTGGGCGATGCCTATTGGCATGTCGGCCGCAAGCGCGAGGCCCGCTTCCAATGGGAACGCGCCCTCAATCAGAAGCCCGAGAAGGATCGCATCCTGGTGATCCGCGACAAGCTGGAGAACGGGCTGAACGCCTCCAACGACAAGCCCACGGTCTACGAGAAGCCGGCCGAGGCCAAGAAGGACGGCTGACCATCGGGGCGAATGCGGTGCGCCAGGCGCATGCCAAGGTCAATCTCTGGCTGAAGGTGGTAGGCCGTCGAGACGACGGCTACCATCTGCTGGATTCGCTCGTCGCCTTTGTCGACCTCGCTGATCGGGTCGAGGTGCAGCCCGCCGGCGACCTCGCCCTGGAGCTCGACGGGCCGCAATCAGCGTCCATCGTCGACGAACCCGACAACCTCGTCCTGCGCGCGGCGCGGCGGCTGGCCGACCAGGCGGGCGTCTCCCCGCGCGTCGCCATCCGGCTCTCCAAGCATGTGCCGGTGGCCGCCGGGCTGGGCGGCGGATCAGCCGATGCCGCCGCCGTGCTGCAGGAACTGGTCGCACTGTGGCGCGTGGCGTTGCCCGAAGAGGAGCTGTTCGATCTCGCCGCACGGTTGGGCGCCGACGTGCCGATGTGCCTTGCCGGCCGGACGGCCCAGGTCGGCGGCATCGGCGAGACGCTGCGGCCGGTGCCGGTGCTGCCGCCCTGTGCGATCCTGCTGGTCAATCCCGGCGTGCCGCTGCCGACGCGCGACGTGTTTGGCCGGCGCCGCGGGCCGTTCTCGCCGCCGGAGTCGGGGCGGCCGTCATGGCGCACGAGCCCCGAGTTCTTCGCCGCGCTGGCCGAACGCGGCAACGACCTCACCGAGGCGGCGGTCTCCCTGGCGCCCGAGGTCGGTCAGGTGCTCGATGCGCTCGCGCGCGGCGACGGCGTCCGCCATGTCGCGATGAGCGGCAGCGGCGCCACCTGCTTTGCCCTGTTCGACGATCTCGACACGGCGCGCCGCGCCGCGGCCGGCCTCCCGCCGCACTGGTGGCGGCACGCCGGCACCTTCGTCTCGCGCTGACGGCGATCGAGTCCGCTCGACGCGCCGGCGGAAAGGGTCTTTCCGCGCGGCCCGCAGTCGTCCGGCGGGAGTGTTTTTTCAGTTCGACTGGCCGGTCATCAGGGTGCGCATCTCCTTCAGGGAGTCGAACAGCGCCTTGCTGGGATCGCCCGTCTCGGGCAGGCCGAGCGACTTCTGGTAGTCGCGGATGGCCGCGCGCGTGGCCGGCCCCAGCAGGCCGTCCGGTGCATCCTGCGTGAACTTGAGATCCAGCAGGAGCGCCTGGACCGCCTTCACCTGATCGACGCGCGCCGTCGGCCATGCCGCGGGGATCGACTTGGTCGGATCGGTCTTCGCCATCTCGGCCTTCTTCGCGGCCACCGCCTTTTCGGCCTCGACGCGAGCCGCCTCGGCCTTCTTCGCGGCCTCTGCCTTCTCGGCCTCGACGCGGGCCGCCTCGGCCTTCTTCGCGGCTTCCGCCTTCTCGGCCTCGACGCGGGCCGCCTCGACCTTCTTCGTGGCTTCCGCCTTCTCGGCCTCGACGCGGGCCGCCTCGACCTTCTTCGCGGCTTCCGCCTTCTCGGCGTCGACGCGGGTCGCCTCGGCCTTCTTCGCGGCTTCGGCCTTCTCGGCGTCGACGCGGGCGGCGTCCGCCTTCTTCGCGGCTTCGGCCTTCTCGGCGTCGACGCGGGCGGCCTCGGCCTTCTTTGCGGCCTCCGCCTTCTCGATCTCGATGCGGGCCGCTTCCGCCTTCCTCGCGGCTTCCGCCTTCTCGGCCTCGACGCGGGCCGCCTCGGCCTTCTTCGCGGCCTCCGCCTTCTCGGCCTCGACGCGGGCCGCCTCGGCCTTCTTCGCGGCCTCCGCCTTCTCGGCCTCGACGCGGGCCGCCTCGGCCTTCTTCGCGGCCTCCGCCTTCTCGGCCTCGACGCGAGCCGCCTCGGCCTTCTTCGCGGCCACCGCCTTCTCGGCCTCGACGCGGGCCGCCTCGGCCTTCTTCGCGGCCTCCGCCTTCTCGGCCTCGACGCGGGCCGCTTCCGCCTTCTTCGCGGCCTCCGCCTTCTCGGCCTCGATGCGGGCCGCCTCGGCTTTCTCGGCCTCTGCCTTGGCGTCGCGCTGCGCGATCGCCTCGCGCAGAGCGGCAAAGACCTCGCGCGTCGGCTCGCCGGTTTCGCGTGCACCGATGCTGCGCTGGAACGATCGGATGGCGTTGCGGGTGATCGGACCCATCGCACCGTCCGGCTTGTCGCGCAGGTATTTCAGGTCGACCAGCGCCTGCTGGATGGCGCGCACCTGGTCGTTTCCGGTCTTCGGCCAGCCTGGCGGGTCGGCGTCGGGTGCGCTCTCCGTCGCTGCTGCCGAAGGCGTCGCAGCCGTTGTCGCGGCGGCTTGAACGCTCGTCTCCTCGGCGGGCGCAGCCGGCGGCTTTGGTGGCTGCAGACCCTCGACGATCGTCTTGAACTCGGCCTGGCCGAACTTCTGAGCGCGCTCGAGCTCGGCGGGCAGCAGGATACGCTGCAGCACCTGCACGCGCTGACTGGCCATCTTGCCCAGCGCCGATTCGCCGTTCTGGCTGGTCTGGCGCTCGAACTCGGCAGTGATGGCGAACCATGCCAGCGCCGTCGCCGGATCCTTCAGCCCGGCATCGCCACGCTCGTAGATGTCACCCAGCGCGAACATCGACGCCGCCATGCCTTGTCGGGCCGCCGAGCGCAGCAGCTCGACAGCTTCCTTGGCGTTGCGCGGCGCGCCCTTGCCGTCGCGCAGCAGCAGCGCGAGGTTGTGCTTGGCGGTCGGCAGGTTCGCGGCGACCGCCTTGCGATACCACTCGATGGCCTTGCTGGAATCGCGCGGCACGACGAAGCCGCGCTCGTACATCACGCCGACATTGAAGGCGGCCTGCGCCGAGCCGCCGTCCGCCGCCCTGATCAGCCAGCCGGCACCGGCCTGCTCGTCCTTGGGCACGCCGACGCCCTGCACCAGGCGGCGCGCGAGCTCCTCCATCGCAATGACGTCGTTGCCGTTGGCCCGGCGGCGCAGCTCGTCGATCGGCAACGCTGTCCAGTCGATATCGCCTGCCGATTTGCCGCTCCCCGACTTGCTATCGGGCGATGCCGCCGCGGCGATGTCGGCGCTGGTCGGCGGCGGTGGTGCGGGCGCTTCCTGCGGGAGGCTGATGGCGGGCGATGTCGCGACATCGGGCGCCGCGGGAGCGTTGGCGGACGGTCCCACGCCTGATGCGGAGTCGCGTGGCAAGGTCAGCCAGGCACCCGCGGTCGCCAGGGCAACGACTGTGACGGCGCCGCCGACAAGCAGGGCAGTTCGGCTCATGTCGGACGTCGAGGGTTTCGGCCGGTCATCCTCATCCGGGAAGAATAGCCGAGACCGGCCCCGCCCGAGAAGGCATGGCACGATGCCGCACGACGATCAGGAAGGTCAGCAGGGCGATGGCGCCGGCCTGGTGCAGCGTCGCGATCGGGACGTCGACGCCTGTAAGAATGGTGGCGATTCCGAGGCCGAGCTGCACCAGCGCCATGATCGCGGCGGCGATCGTTTCGGTGCGTGGCGCGCGCAGCGCCATCGCGAGCACGGCGACGACCAGCAGCGCGGCCAGCCAGCGATGGACGAACTGGATGGTGGTCGGATTCTCGAAGAGGTTGATCCAGGCCGGCGACTGTTCGAACAGGCCCGGCGGGATCCAGTAGCCCGACATGGTCGGGAAGGTGTTGTGCGCCGAGCCGGCGCGCAGGCCGGCCATCAGCGCGCCCCAGGTCAGCACCACGAAAAGCAGGCCGATCAGCATCGACGCATCGTGGCGCGTGCGCGGCGTGTCGCGCCGCCGTCCCTGCGGGCCGAGCTCGAGGATCAGCCAGATCGTGTAGGCGTAGAGCACGACGGCCAGCAGCAGATGCGCAGCCAGCCGATAGTGGCTGACGGCCGGACGGTCGACCAGTCCCGACGCCACCATGGCCCAGCCCAGCGCCCCCTGCAGGCCACCCAGGATGAGCAGCGCCAGCAGGCGCGGCTTGAGTGGTGCCGCCAGCTCTCCGCGGAACCAGAACCAGGCGAGGGGAAGCGCGAAGACCAGGCCGATCAGGCGGCCCCAGAGCCGGTGGATGTACTCCAGCCAGAAGATCTCCTGGAACTGCCCGATCGTGAAGCCGTGGTTGATCAGCCGGCCCTGCGGCGACGACAGGTACTTCTGCAGTTCGGCCTGCCAGGCGGCATCGCCCAGCGGCGGCAGCCAGCCCGTGACGGGCCGCCATTCGACCATCGAAAGACCCGATTCGGTCAGGCGCGTGAGCGCGCCGATCACGATCATGAGGAAGATCATCGCGGCGACGACGCCAAGCCAGGCACGCACGGCGGCAGGAACGGGTTTCATGGCGGCGGGACGATGCGACAAGCCGCCCGGCGCGTCATCTGTATTAGTGTCGCGAGCGGTTTTCCGCCTTCTTGCGCGAAGCGGTAGCGTTGTCTATCGGTTCGCCTACGAACGATAGCCCCCTCAGCTCCTCCGGATATTTCCAGAATGACGTCGCCATCGCCAAGTCATGGGTCTTGCTTCACCGATCTCTACGACCGTGACGGTCTGGTCAGGCTGGATGCCGCTTTCGTCGGCTGGCTGAAGGAGGCCCATGTCGAACTGCATGCACGCCTCATGGCCGCCCGTGCCGCGCCCGATGCGCTCGCCGAGAAGGACGAGTCCAATCTGCTGATCGAGCTGGCGCGCCCGCTCGAGGATTTCCTCGCTGACCGGTTCGGCGTCGCCGCCGAAGCGGCGGCGCTGCGCGCTCGTCACAACCGGTTGGCGCCGATCTACGACTGCAAGCGGCTGTTCGTGCAGCGCTACGTCACGCGCAGCATCAAGCCGGACGCTGTCGCGTCGCTCGACGGCGACACGGTCACGGCGACGCTCGGCCTGCCGGCGCGGCTCGAGGACGGGCTCGAAGCCTGGGAGCTCGCCTTCGCCGTGGCGGTGCGCGATCTCGTCGGCGCGGAGTTCAAGGTCGCGACGCCGACTCCCGAGGTCGAGGCTTTCGCGCGCTACGCTGCCTGGGCGCTGCATTCCGCCGAGGGCCGCGCGCGCCATCACGACGGTCCGTTGTTCAAGGTACCGCACAAGCTCGATTTCGAGCATCTCGTGCCGATCGAGACCGAGGTGGTCGACGGCGTCACGCGCATGCGTCTGCCGCGACCGATGCTGCGCCATCGCGAAGGCTTCGCGCTGACCGACGAGGGCTTCGACCTAGTGCGCGCGCTCGATCACGCCAACTACTGCATCTGGTGCCACAACCAGGGCAAGGACAGCTGCTCGCGCGGGCTGAAGGACCGCAAGACCGGCGCCTTCCAGAAGTCGCCGTTCGGCGTGATGCTGGCGGGCTGTCCGCTGGAGGAGAAGATTTCGGAGATGAACCTGCTGAAGAGCGAGGGCTTCTCCATCGGCGCGCTGGCCATGGCCGCTGTCGACAACCCGCTGATGGCGGCGACCGGCCATCGCATCTGCAACGACTGCATGAAGGCCTGCATCTACCAGAAGCAGGAACCCGTCGACATCCCGCAGGTCGAGACCCGCACGCTCAAGGACGTGCTGGCGCTGCCCTGGGGCTTCGAGATCTACTCGCTACTGACGCGCTGGAATCCGCTCGACCTGCGCCGGCCGCTGCCGCGTCCCTCGACCGGCCGCACCGTGCTGGTGGTCGGACTGGGCCCGGCCGGCTTCAACCTCGCCCACCACCTGATGAACGACGGCCACACCGTGGTCGCGATCGACGGGCTGAAGATCGAGCCGCTGCCGGTCGCACAGTCCGGCGTGTCGGCCGACGGCGCGCGGCAGGCCTTCGAGCCTGTGCGCGACGTCGCGTCGCTGCGCGAGGACCTGGGCGAGCGCGCCATGGCGGGCTTCGGCGGCGTCGCCGAGTACGGCATCACCGTGCGCTGGGACAAGAACTACCTGAAGATGGTGCGGCTGCTGCTCGAGCGCCGCGCGCAGTTTTCGATGTTCGGCGGTGTGCGCTTCGGTGGCACGGTGACGGTCGGGGATGCGCTGGCGATGGGCTTCGACCATGTCGCGCTCTGCGCGGGTGCAGGCAAGCCGACGGTGCTCGACCTGCCGAACGGCCTGGCGCGCGGCGTGCGCGCGGCCTCCGACTTCCTGATGGCGCTGCAGCTCACCGGCGCGGCCAAGAAGGATTCGATCGCCAACCTGCAGATCCGCCTGCCGGTCGTGGTGATCGGCGGCGGCCTCACCGCGATCGATACGGCCACCGAATCGCTCGCCTATTATCCGCTGCAGGTCGAGAAGTTCCTGTCGCGCCACGAGGTGCTGGTGGCCGAGCGCGGCGAGGCCGCGGTGCTGGCGCGCATGAACCCCGAGGAGCGCGAGATTGCCGCCGAGTTCATCGCGCATGCGCAGGCGATCCGGGAGGAACGCGCCGCCGCGGCGCGCGAGGGACGCGCGCCCGACATCGCCCGCCTGGTCAATGGCTGGGGCGGCGTCACGGTCGCCTATCGCCGCCGGCTGATCGATTCGCCGTCCTACACGCTGAACCACGAGGAGGTGCTCAAGGCGCTGGAGGAGGACATCCGCTTCGCCGAGGGCCTGACGCCGGTCGCCGTGGAGGTCGACGCCAACGGCCATGCCTGCGCCCTGAAGGTCGCGGGCGAGCAGGGTGGCCGGAAGATCGAGGCGACGCTGCCCGCGCGCACCATCCTGGTGGCCGCCGGCACGCAGCCCAACACGGTGCTGGCGCGCGAGGACGCCGCGCATGCCGTGGTCGACGGCAAGTATTTCCGCGCGCTCGACGAGGAGGGCAATCCCGCGACGCCCGAGCGCGTGGCCAAACCCGATGCGGTGCGCGTGCTGATGTACCGCGCCGACGACGGGCGCTTCATGTCGTTCTTCGGCGACCTGCACCCCTCTTTCGCCGGCAACGTCGTCAAGGCGATGGGCGGCGCCAAGCAGGGCTATCCCGTCCTGACGCGCAGCATGGAGCGGCTGCCGGCGCCGGCGCGCACGTCGGCCGAGATCGTGGCGCGGGCCAATGCCGAGTGGCGCGCCCGCGTCGTGCGCGTCGACCGGCTGACGCCCACCATCGTCGAGGTGGTGGTGCAGGCACCGGCCGCGGCGCGCAACTTCGAGCCCGGCCAGTTCTACCGCCTGCAGAACTACGAGGCGTGCTCGAAGCGCATCGACGGCACGCTGCTTACCATGGAGGGCCTGGCGCTGACGGGCGCCTGGGTCGACAAGGACAAGGGATTGCTGTCGATGATCACCCTGGAGATGGGTGGCTCGTCCGATCTCTGCGCGCTGCTCGAGCCCGGCGAGCCGGTCATCGTCATGGGGCCGACCGGCGCGCCGACCGAGATCGAGCCGGGCGAGACCGTCGTGCTGGCTGGCGGCGGACTGGGCAACGCGGTGCTGTTCTCGATCGGCCAGGCGTTCCGCCGCGCCGGCAGCCGGGTTCTCTACTTCGCGGGCTACAAGAGCCTCGCCGACCGCTACAAGGTCGAGGAGATCGAGGCGGCGGCCGACGTCGTGGTGTGGGCCTGCGACGAGGCGCCGGGCTTCACGCCGACGCGGCCGCAGGACAGGACCGTCGTTGCCAACATCGTCGAGGCGATGCGCCGCTACGCCGCCGGCGAGCTGGGCGACCAGACGATTCCCTATGCGGCGGCCGACCGCATCGTGGCGATCGGCTCGGACGGCATGATGAACGCCGTGCGCCAGGCGCGCCACGGCGTGCTGGCGCCGTACCTCAAGCCGCAGCATCGCGCCCTGGGTTCGATCAACTCGCCGATGCAGTGCATGATGAAGGAGATCTGCGCCCAGTGCCTGCAGCTCCATCGCGATCCGGTGACGGGCAAGGAGACGGTGGTGTTCTCCTGTTTCAACCAGGACCAGGAGCTCGACCGCGTCGACTTCGACTGCCTGCGCCAGCGCCTGCGCCAGAACGGTGCCCAGGAGAAGATCGCCGCCCTGTGGATCGACCGCTCGCTGCGGAAGATGGGGGCGCGCTGATCGATCTCGAACGGCTGCCGCGTCGTTTCCGGATGTGGCCCAGACGTTTCCCGGGGCTCTCGAGCCGCAACGAAAGCCGTCATCGGACGTTCTGATGTTCCAGTGCCGTCATCTTCCTGTGATGTGGCATCGGAGGCCTCGATGAAGACGATCCCCGTGATCCTCGTTTCTGTCCTCTGCGCAGCGCTGGCAATGCCGGCGCATGCGCAAAAGGACAAGGACAATCCAGGCCAGGGACGCGGCGGGCCCAAGAATGCCGGCGACGATGGGCCAGGACAGAGCAAGGGCCAGGGGCGCGACGACAATTCCGGTCGCGGAAACGTACCGGGCAATCCGGGTATCGCGGCAACGCCCGCCGGCCCGCGCGTCGGGGCGCCGCCGGTGAACGTCGTCGTTACCGAACGCGACCGCAGCGCCATCTACGGCTACTACCGGCCCCTGTACGCGGCCGGCAACTGCCCGCCTGGCCTTGCCAAGAAGAACAATGGCTGCCTGCCGCCTGGCCAGGCGAAGAAGCTGTGGGCGGTCGGCCAGCCGCTACCAGCCGGCGTTGCCTACTATCCGCTTCCTGGACCGCTTCTCGGCCAGCTCACGGCCGCACCGGCCGGCTATGAATATGTCCGCGTCGCCAACGACATCCTGTTGATGGCCATCGGTACCCGTCTCGTCGCGGGAGCTGTTGCGGACCTTTCCAGCATGTAGCGGTCGAGCGGGGAGCCACCGCGCCGTTGTGATCTTTGCGACGCAAATCTTCCCGGCCAAATCGTGACCTGCGGACAGGAACAAACCTCCGGCTGAACCGTTTGCGCCCTGATGGTGTCCGTCGATCCGGAGGTACGTGTGGCAGATCGAAAACTCCGCATCGGCATTGTTGGTGTCGGCAACTGCGCTTCATCTCTCGTGCAGGGGCTTGCCTACTATGCAGACGCTCGTGGAAACGAACCGATCCCGGGCCTGATGTATCCTTCGCTCGGCGGCTACCACGTTTCCGATATCGAGGTTTCGGCCGCCTTCGACGTTGCCGAAAGCAAGGTCGGTTCGGACGTGGCGGAGGCGATCTTCAGCGCGCCGAACAACACGAAACGCTTCGCCGACGCGCCGCCGACCGGAGTCACGGTGCAGCGCGGGCGTACGCTCGACGGAATCGGTCGCTATGTGAGCGACGCTTTTGCAGAGGCCTCCTGCGCGCCCGTCGATGTCGCACGCGTTCTGGCTGAAACGCGCACGGACGTGCTCGTCTCCTACCTGCCGGTCGGCTCGCAGCAGGCGAATGAATGGTACATGGAGCAGGCCCTGCAGGCCGGGTGCGGTGTGGTGAACTGCCTCCCGGTCTTCATCGCCTCCAATGCCGCCTGGGCCGAGCGCTTCGCCGCCAAGGGTCTGCCCATCATCGGCGATGACATCAAGAGCCAGGTCGGCGCGACGATCGTGCACCGCGTGCTCGCCAATCTGTTCCGCGAGCGGGGTGTGCGGCTCGACCGCACTTACCAGCTCAATTTCGGAGGCAACACCGATTTCCAGAACATGCTGGAGCGAGAACGGCTGACCTCCAAGAAGATCTCCAAGACGCAGGCCGTCACCAGCCAGCTCGATGTCCCGCTGGCGCCACAGGACGTGCATGTCGGGCCGAGCGACTTCGTGCCATGGCTGGAGGACCGCAAGTGGGCCTATATCCGGCTCGAGGGCACGACCTTCGGCGGCGTACCGCTGAACGCCGAGGTGAAACTGGAGGTCTGGGACTCGCCGAATTCGGCCGGTGTCGTAATCGATGCCGTACGCTGCGCCAAGCTTGCCATGGACCGTGGTCAGTCCGGCCCCCTGATCGGCCCTTCGAGCTACTTCATGAAGTCGCCGCCGCAGCAATTCACAGACGACGAGGCGCGTGAACTCACCCGCCGCTTCATTGCCGGAACTGAGCAGGCCGGCGGTGCCGTGTGACGACGTTCCTGCTGGTGCGGCACGCCGCCCACGACAATGTGGGCGGGTTCCTTGCCGGACGCCTGGAAGGGATCCGACTCGGCGCGGCAGGCATCGCCCAGGCAGGCCGGCTCGCCGAGCGGCTGAAGAGGGAGCGGATCGCCGCTGTCTACTTCAGTCCGCGCGAGCGGACGCGACAGACTGCGCAGGCGATTGCCGCAGCCTTTGCGTCTTTGGCCTGCCGCCCCCTGGCGGCGCTCGACGAGATCGACTTCGGCACATGGTCCGGCCAACGCTTCACGGAGCTGAACGGCGATCCGCTCTGGCGGGCCTGGAACGAGCGGCGCAGCCTTGCCCGCACGGCAGGCGGCGAGAGCTTCCTCGACGTGCAGTACCGCATGGTCGGCGCGCTGGAGGGCCTCGTGCAGCAGCATGCTGGAGAGACGGTTGCCCTGGTCACGCATGCCGATGTCATCAAGGCGGCGATCCTCTACCACTGCGGTATGCGCCTCGACGACTGGTGGCGCATCGAGGTCGCGCCGGCCTCCATCACGCGTCTGGCCATCGACGCATATGGAGCGCGGTTGCTCGGCATGAACGAAACCGTCGATTGAAAGGATCGGAGGCCGTCGGATGACGTCTGCCCATCGGGACTTTACGCGCAAAGAGATCGAAGAGCGTGTCAGCGCGCTCGGACCCTGGTTCCACAACCTCGACCTGTCCGGCGTTCCGACAGCGCCCGATCACTTCCTCGGCGACTATCCCAGGCAGAAATGGAAGCATTTCCGCGACGCACTGCCGGCCGATCTGACCGGCCGCAGCGTGCTGGATATCGGTTGCAATGCCGGCTTCTACTCTCTCGAAATGAAGCGTCGCGGCGCATCGCGCGTACTGGGCATCGACTTCGATGAAGCCTATCTTGAGCAGGCGCGCTTCGCAGCCGAGGTTTCGGACCTCGACATCTCCTTCCAGAAACTGTCGGCGTACGACGTCGCAGCCCTGGGTGAGCGCTTCGACGTCGTGCTGTTCATGGGCGTTCTCTACCACCTGCGCCATCCCCTGCTGGCGCTGGATCTCATCCGCGAGCACGTCGTTGGCGACCTGCTGGTGTTCCAGTCCATGCAGCGCGGCAGCGACGAGGTCGCCGCGGTGAAGGAGAACCACAATTTCTGGAACACCGAACTGTTCCTGGAACCGGGCTTTCCGCGCCTGCATTTCATCGAGCGGCGCTACGCGAATGACCCCACCAACTGGTGGGTACCGAACCGCGCCTGTGTCGAGGCCATGTTGCGCTCTTCCGGCTTCGAGATCGTCTGCCATCCCGAGACCGAGGTCTATGTCTGTCGGGCTGCCGGCTGGCCCGATGGCGGGGGCGCCGTCCACCCCGCGAGGAGTACCGGGCGATGATCGAAGCGGCGATGATCTGGAACGAACCCAACAATAAGTCGCATTGGGATCCCGGGCTCGATCCTGACTGGGCGCTCTTCGCCGACATGGCGACACGGGCGGGCCAGGCCATCCGCGCCGAACACTGCGGCCTGCCGCGCGTGCTGGGTGGCATGTCGCCCATTGATCCGGGATTCGTGGAGAACATGAAGGGACGGGGCGTGCTCGACCACATGGACGCGGTCGCCGTGCATGGCTTTCCCCTCGACTGGAATCTGTGGAAGATCGAGGAATGGCCGGCAAAGATCGACGAGATCCGCGCCGTCACCGAGCTGCCCGTGTGGGTCAGCGAGGTAGGCGTCTCCACTTTCGGCGCCGACGAGGTGCAGGTCTGGGGACTCGATCGCACCGCCGAACTGCTGATCGGAAAGGCGCCGCGCATCCAGTGGTACAGCCTGTTCGACCTGCCCATGGAATGGGGGGCCACGACCCGCCACAGGGAAGCGGAGGGTTCTTCCTACTACCGCCACTTCCACATGGGTCTGATCCGCGCCGACGGCACGCCCAAGCCCGTCATGGAGCGCTTTCCGCTCTACACGCCCGCCATGGGACTGGTTCAGTGGTTCCACTTCGAGGACCCGCGCCTCGATGATGCGGTGGCCTGGATGAAGCGGCTGGGTGTCACTTATCTGCGCACCGGCCTTTCCTGGGCCGACAGCTTCCGCCCGGGAGCCGATGCATGGTTCGACCGTATGATGGGCGCCCTGCAGGATTTCGACGTGACCGTTACCTTCTGCTTCACGCCCGAGCATCGCGGGCTCGCGCCGCACCACACCAGCCCGCCGGCGGTGGCAGAGGAGTTTGCCGAATTCTGCGGCCGCATGATCCGCCGCTACGGCGCGTGAATCTCCGTACCGGAACGAGGGGAAGGGCCGCCGACACCCTGTCTTGTCGTCGCGATCGCGCTGCGCAGATGGGTCTCGAGCTCCCGGGCGCGGCAGGCCGCGGTATGGCTGGCGAGCACGCGGGCGCGGGCACCTGTGGCCATCGCCCGCCGGTCGGCCTCAGGGCCGCGCAGCGCCGCCAGGACCTCGTCCGCTGTCGCGGCGAGCACGATCTCCCGCGCGGGCGCCAGCACCTCCTCGATGCCGGCCCAGGAGTCCGAGATGATCGGTGTGCCGCAGGCGGCCGCCTCGAACAGGCGTACGCTCGGGCTGTAGCCGGCGCGGATCATGTCAGCGCGCGTGACATTCAGCGTCCAGCGGCAGGCATTGTAGAAGGCGGCGTGCTCCGCCGGTGGCACATGCTCCAGACGCCGGACATTGGCCGGCCATGCGATGTCCTGCGGATACTGCGGCCCCGCGACGACGAAGGAGAGATCGGGCGCACGGCGTGCAGGTTCGATCAGCAGCCTCTCGAGGGTGGGCTGGCGGTCGGCCGAATAGGTGCCGAGATAGCCGAGGTCGTAGCGCGTCGGCACCTCCATGGGGCGGTAGGCGGTGTCGTCGACGGAACAGTAGAGCGCGTGGGCGGCCTTCGCGCCGTAGCGGCGCTCGAGCAGGCCGAGCGTCGGACCGCCGGTGAAGGATAAGTAGAGATCGTACGAGCTGATGAGATCGGCGGCGAGATAACGGCACTCGTTCTTCGCCAGGGCTGCCAGCGTCACGGGCGTGTCGATGTCGTAGAAGGCGGTGACGCCGCGGGCGTGATCGATGACGTACCGGCCCACCTCCACGCCGTCGGGCACGTAGGATCCCACCATCACCGCATCGGCCCGCTCGATCAGGCTGCGATGTCGCGCCAGTTCGTCGAGACTCTCATAGAATCGCAGGTCGCAGAAGTCCGGCTCGGGCAAGTCGCGATTGGCGGCATACCAGGGCTGTTCGCGCTCGAGGAACGCGACGTGGTTGCCGCGCGCGGCGAAGGCGCTCAGCAGCGCGCGGAAGGTCGTGGCGTGGCCGTTACCCCATGACGAGGAAAGGCTGAGGCCGAGAACGACGAGGCGCAGACCGCTCATGCCAGCCTCCGCTCGCGCTTCGCTGCGGCCGTGTCGCGCAGCAGGCGATCGACTTCCGCGCCGCGACGTTCGTAGGTGTGCTCCGCCAGGACGCGGCGCAGTGCCGCCATGCCGATCTGCGATGCGCGCGAGGGTGTGAGCGCTTCGAGGTGATCAGCGACGTCGCGACCGTCGCGGGCGACCAGTACTTCCTCGCCGGGCTTCAGGAACAGCTCGATTCCTTCCCATGCGTCGGTCACCAGGCAGGCGCCGGCGCCGGCGGCCTCGAAGACCCGCGTCGCCGGCGAATAGCCCGTTTCCGCCATGGACTCGCGGGCGACGTTCAGGACCGCGAGCGGTGAGGCGTTGAAGGCATTGTGCTCGTGCGTATAGACGTGACCGAGAGCGGTGACGTTCGGGGGCATTGCTCTGTCGTGCCAGCCATTGCCGCCGATCAGAAAGGACCGGTCGCGCAGCCGTGCCGCCGGCACCAGGAAGAACTGCGTGACGCGCTCCTCGCGGTCCGGCAGCCTGTTGCCCAGGAAGGCGAGGTCGCAGGCGAAGCGGGGATCCGGCGGGACGGGATAGTGCGTCGTCGGATCCAGGCCATTGTAGATCGGCACGCAGCGTGCAGCGCCGGATTCCTCGTATGCTGCGACGACCGGCGGACCACCGCCGTATGTGAGCACGAGGTCCAGGGCAGGGAGCGCGCGCGCGATCACATGGGCCGACATCCCGTGGGCGGCCGGCTCCCGCGCCGGCTGGCCGGCCGCGCCGCGCGACGCCCTCATCGCCGCAAGCGTGGCGGGCGCATCGACGTCCCAGAAGATGCGCACGGCCTCGGGGCGTGAGGCGGCGATCAACCCGTCCAGCAGTTCGTCGTCGTACACGCCGACGCCGCTTGCCTTCACGACGATGTCGGCGCGTGCCGCCTCCGCAACGACACGTCGCAGCGCATCCTCGCGTGCGGCGTAGACCACGACCCGCGCCCAGTCGGGCGGGTCGATGTCACGGTGCTGCTGACGCTCGAAAGCGTCCGGCTCGTAGAAGGTGATCTCGTAGCCTCGGCGCGCCAAGTCGCTCAGCAGGCCGCGATAGTACGTGGCGGCACCGTTCCAATAGGAGGACAGCAGGCTCGATCCATAGAAAGCGATCTTCATTCGGCGGCCTCCCTGTGTGATGAACCGATGAGTGCGACAATGGAAAGCAGTTCGGCGGCGCGGTGTGCGCAGGTGTGGCGGGCACGTACCGTCTGCAGGCCGTGTGCCACCAGCGCTGCGCGCAGTTGCGGATCGTCCCGCAGGTGAGCGAGGTGGCGTGCCATCTCCTCGCCGTTGCGGGCGACGAGATAGTCCTGGCCGGGTGAGAACAGCGCTTCGCTGTCCTGCCAGGGCGCGGACACGAGGGGGATGCCACAGGCCAGCGCCTCGAACACCCGAATGGTGGGAATGCCGGGCAGGATCGTGGCATAGTAGCGCCGTGGCACATGCACCGTGGCCAGGTGACGCGCGAAGACCGCCGGTACAGCGGCATTCGCCAGCCATCCGCGATAGGAGGCGCCGTGGCGGGCGAGGAGCCTCGTCGCTTCGGCCGGATAACGCACCCCATAGACGTCGAGCGGCAGGCGTGCGGCCTGCGCCGGCCGCAGCAGGAAGTGCTCCATCTCTGCCGTCCGCTCGCCGTCGCCCCAGTTGCCGATCCACACCAGCCCTTCGCGCGGAGACTCGGTCGGCGGCGGCTTGAAATGTCGGATGTCGGCGGCTTCGTGCCACACGAAAGCACGATCGCCCCAGCCCCAGCGCCTGTAGACCTCGGCAATCGAATCGCCGAAGGCCAGCACGCCATCATAGCCGGACAGGTCGAAGGCACGCATTGCTATGGCATCGCTGACGGCGCGATGGTGGGTGTCGTGAAACAGGAGGAGAAAGCGGCCGCCCCGCTTGCGGCGGTTGCCGATGGCGGCGACCAGCGCACGCTCGTTCCATTCGTGGACGATGACAAGGTCGGCACCGTCCAGCATGACGTCTATGTCGGTATCTGCACCGAAGTTTTCGGAGGTGAGTTCCGGATAGGCGGCGCGGAACGGCGCCAGGCCGGCCCCGCCATGGTCGCGCAGCAGGTTGGCGAGACTCCATGCGCCCTCCGGTTCATGGACGTTCACCTGGTGACCCAGGGCGACGAGCTCGCGCAGCACGCCCCGCAGGAAGTGGGCGTTGCCGTGATTCCAGCAGGAGAGCAGCGAATGCGTGAAGTAGACGATCTTCACGCTGCGACTTCCGTCTGCGAGAGAGCTGTCGGTGCGCTCGCCGCCGCATAGACGGCCAGCATGCGCGCGGCCATGACCGGCAGCGTATAGCGCCCGGCGCGCTTTATCGCGGCCGCGCTTTGCGCGTTGCGCAGATCGTGGTCTAGGGCGAGCCGGTTGACGATGTCAGCAAAGGCTTCGGCGTCGCGGGGCGGCGCGAACAACGCTGCGTCCTGCCACAGCTCGCGGAAGGTCGGGATGTCGGAGAGCACCAGCGGACAGCCAGCCTGCGCCGCCTCCAGGACGCCGAGCCCGAAGGGCTCGTAGAGCGCAGCCGAGACGAAGATCGGCTGCTGGGCGAGCTGGGCGCGAACTTGCGTGTCGTCCAGGAGGCCCAGCGCGTGTGCGTCGCCCAGAGCCGCCCGAACACCGTTGGGGCCCGCAAGCGAGCCGGCGGCGCGAAGAGGCAGCGCGGTCAGTCGCGAAGCGGCGGCGAGCGTCGAGATGTTCTTGCCCTCGTCCCACAGCCGCCCGCTTGTGAAGACGAAAGTGGATGCCGCGGTCGGCCTGGCGGGTGGAGGTCGGACGCGGCCGTTATGCACGACGAGCGGCTGGATACCGTAGATCTCGCGCGCCTGCCGTGCGAGAGCCGCGCTCGGGCATACGACGACATCGGCTGCGTCGAGACCACGCGCCGTCAGTTCCGTGCGCCAGCGGAAGTCGGTTGGCATCGGACCGTCCTTTACCGCGCTCCACCAGCTGGCGAGGCACGAATGCAGCACGGCGACGACGGGCATGCCATACGTCGCGGCGGCGAGTGCCGGGCAGTTCAGGTGCACGATGTCGGCGCGATGCCGTAGGGAGAGTTCCGCGACGGCTTCCGCCGATTGGCGGACCGTGGTCGTATCGGTGGCAAGCCAGTCGAGCGGCTGGCCGGTGCTGATCAGCGTCAGGCCCGGTACGCCCGTCGCCCACGCCTGCTGGGCAGCCGTCGGGGCCGGTCCGAGCAGCGCGAGCGTGGTGCGGACGTCATGTACCGCAAGGCCGCGGGCGAGGTCGCAGGCGTACTGGAACACGCCGCCGACCGCGTCGGCCGTCATGAAGACGTGCAGCGGCTCGTTTCCAGCGGCACCGCCGGCCTGGCATCGCGGCGCCGTCACGCCTTCACCATGCGCCGCTTGGGGGCCGCCTCCATCGTGCCGGAGAGCCATTCGACGAGGCGCGCCACGCCGGTGCGCCAGGGCACCGGCGTGGCAAGACCGAGCGCACCCGTGGCACGGCGCATGTCCGACACGTAGTATCGCTGGTCACCGGAACGCCAGTCGTGGAACGACGTCGCCACGCGGCGGCCGATGAGCTTCTCGATATGGTCGATGAGCTGGCGCAGGCTCACCGCGTTCGCCGGACCGCCTCCGAGGTTGAAGGCGCACCCGGCGATGCGATCGATGTGCTGGAGGGCGCGCACGTAACCTTCCACGGCATCGTCGACGTAGAGGATATCGCGTACCTGCCGCCCGTCTCCGTAGATGGCGATCGGCTCGTTCTTGAGAGCCCTGATGAGGAAATGCGCCACCCAGCCCTGATCTTCCGTGCCGAACTGCCGGGGGCCGTAGATGCAGCTCATGCGCATCACGGCGGCCGGCAGCCGGAACGAGCGGGCGTAGTCGAGCACGTACTGGTCGGCCGCGCCCTTCGAGCAGCCGTAGGGTGTGTGGAAATCGAGCGGGCGCTCCTCCGACACGCCCCGGCGGCGCAGGATCTCGTCGTCGGGTTGATAGGCATCGTTGCGCACCGACAGCGACACGTCGGCGAGATCACCATAGACCTTGTTGGTGCTGGCGAAGATCACCGGGACATGTCGGGGACAGGCGCGCACGGCTTCCAGCACGTTCATCGTGCCCTGGAGGTTGACGGCGAAGTCGTCAGCGGGATCGACGAGGCTGGACGTCACCGCGACCTGGGCGGCGAGGTGGAACACCGCCGAGGCCTTTCGAACGGCCTCGTTCACCGCGCGCGCATTGCGTACGTCTTCGGTGATCATCGTGACGGCGTCGGGATGGCGGCTGGTCAGCCATCCGGCGTTGCGCGCCACGCCCGGACGCGCCAGGGAATCGAGGATGAGAACGCGATGTCCGTCGCGCACGAGTCGGTCGGCCAGGTTGCTGCCGATGAAGCCTGCGCCGCCGGTGACGAGGACGGGCTTCGCATTCGCCGCCATCGTCTTCATGCCACCAGTCCCCGCGCTTCGAGCTCGCGGCGAGCCTGGTCGGCCCTGTCGACGGCCTCCTGACGCGCCACCCATTCGGCGAGTTCGCCAAGTCCCTCGACGAAGTCCTGGCGCGGTCGGAAGCCGAGCTCCGCCTCGGCCTTGGAGATGTCGGCGAAGCAGTGGCGGATATCGCCCGATCGGGTCTTCAGGGTGATCTCCGGGGTGATGCCGCTGCCCATCGCGCGTCCCAGAAGGGCGGCGACCTCGGCCACGGTGCGATGTTTGCCACTGCCGACGTTGTAGACGCTGCCGGCCGCGCGCGGGTGTTCCAACGCCAGCGCGAAGGCGCGGGCGACGTCCGACACGTGAACGAAGTCGCGGCGCTGCCTTCCGTCTTCGAAAACCAGCGGTGGACGGCCATTGAGCAGCCGCGACGCGAAGATGGCGAGCACGCCGGTGTACGGATTCGAGAGCGCCTGGCCCGGGCCATAGACGTTGAACAGCCGCAGCGCCACGCCCTCCATCCCGTACGCGGCGCAGACGGTGAGGGTGAGCCGTTCCTGTACGTACTTGCCGAGCGCATATACGGACGCGAGAGCAGGACGCTTCCATTCGGGCGTCGGCAATGCTTCGAGCGGATGACCGCGCTCGTCTACGGGATCCCACGCTCCTGGACGGCCGTCGGTTCTTTCGATGGCTTCCACGACCGTACCGTCGGTGCGGCAGTAGAGGCCTTCACCATAGATGCTCATGGAAGACGCGACGACGACCCGCTCTACCGGCCTTTCGATGAGCTGCTGGAAGAGGACGGCAGTACCATAGTCATTGACCGAGACGTAGCGATCGATGGCGTACATGCTCTGGCCGACGCCGACCTCGGCGGCCAGGTGTACGAGACGGTCCGTCCCCTTCAATGCGGCACCTACCGCGTCCGCATCGCGGATATCAGCCTCTATGAATTCGACATCGCGCGGCAGGCGCGGCCGCTGCGCGCCGTGCACCTGATCAAGCAGGCTGTCGAGCACTCTTACCCGGTAACCGTTCTCGAGCAGCAGCGTAGCAAGGTTGCAACCTATGAATCCGGCGCCGCCGGTGATCAGAACGGTCGTCATGATTTCCTCGTCGCTGCGCGTGATGATGGATAGTTCTGCTGTTATCAGGCCGCCAACTGCAGGCTGCAGAAAGGGCGAGGTGCTTTCGTCGGCTCGAATGAGTGCAGAACGAGCAGCTACAAAGATGGTTGCTCCGGGATTCGCAATCCCGGCCGGGCCAGTGTTTCGCGATAGAACGCGGCGCGCCGCTTTGATGACTGCGCATCGTGATGCGTCGGGGCCGCCGCGGCATCGAGCTGGAACATGCCCATGTGGAAGGCTAGGTAGCAGGGTGCGTAGAACGCCATGAGCTGCGCATCCAGTCGTACGCCGGATGTCCTCAGCCGGTCGGTGAGCTCGCCGAACTCGCCGTCGTCGAGCGAGAATTCGAACCTTGCCCCCACCACGTCCCATGCCACGTCCTGGCAGCCAATGAGATCGTGACCGGCGCAGTGATCATAGCCGTCGGCCTTGACGATCCGTCCGTCCGCGTGCCGCAGCCATTCCCATACATGCATGCGGTTATCGGTTGCGGACCGATGAATGCGCCTGTTCATGGCAGCGGGATCGAAGGGCATGAGAGCCATGACCCTTCCGGACTCCGGCTCTTCATCCAGCATGAGGCCGATGTTGCGACGGGCCATGCACAGGAGTTCCGTGGCATCGGCGCCAGCATTCTCGACCACGAGGTGTCTCACGCGAAAGGCGAGATACTCTGCCAGTCGTGCCACGAGATTGGAGCGGTCTGCGCGTGGATTCAGCGGCATCGCTTCGTCCAACCATCGCTCGACGAGGAATCCGTGGCGCAGCCCGAGCACGGCCGGGGCAAACCCTGCATCGGCCAGCGCCGTCGCACGGCGCAGGCTGGCTTCGCCGTGTCGACCCAGGCCGGCAAAACGCAGGAGGAAGGTTCCTTCGCCGCTGCGCAGCAGGAACTTGCGACGCTCGCTCCGAGCCGACGCGGGCGGCCGAGTGGCATACGGCTTGAGATCGCGCCACGCGCCGCCGCCGATCTCCTGCAGCGGCACCAGAGCCTTTCCTGTGAGATCTTCGACCCAGTCCTCGAGCCGATGGCCCGCCTCATCGGCATGCAGCACCAGGTCATCGAATGGCATGACGTGGCGTGGCGCCGTCTGCCAGCGTGCGCGTATGAGTGGTGCGCCGGCATTGCCGGGCACCCCAGGATGCGACGGGAAGAAATGGATACGCTCCTTCGACGCGCCGAGCTGCTCCAGGGCTTGGGCGGCGGCGGCGAAGGAGGAGCCCGACAACCCGGGTCCCTCGTCCACGACAGCGAATGGCTGGTGTCGTCGTTCAGCCAGTGCGGCACGCAGCGTGTCCGACAGGACGAGTTCGCGGGCGAATGGATGTCCTACGGGACGAACCGAAAGCGACAGGGGGGCGGCGGTGGCCGCGGCCACGATGGCTCCCAGGCCGAGGCCGATGCTGCGCAAGCCGATCACGGTCGGCGAGCGGCCGGCAAGCACACGCGCCGAAATGCCGTAAGCTTCAGGATAGAGTGCGTAGAAGGCGTAGCCCTCGCCCTCCTTCGTGAGGATGGGAGCATCCGGCGTCTGCTTTGCAGCGCGGGCGAAGATGTCCATCACGGCGGCGAGCTCGGCTTCGAGGGGGGGCTGCGCACGGGTCCAGGAACGCAACAGCAGGGCGGCAGATCGACGCATCGCCTCGTCGGCAATCCGGTTCTGCGCTGTGAGGCGGTCCATGCCATTTCGACCGAAGGCAGCATCTGCGAGCCCCTGCGCCAGTTCTCCGGCGCGGACAAAAAATCCGGCCAGGCGCGCGTGGCGGAGGATCCAGCGCTCATCGGGGGCGGCCTCAACGGCGCACTGCGCGGCAGCGCTCCGTAATTCGTCGATCACGGCGCTGGGCGTCTCTTGCCGCGAAAGGTCTCCGTAAACCTGCACCGGGATGAAATGGCCACGGGAACGTTGCGGTTCCCGCCCTCGTTGCCGGGCGACTGCCATCGTCGCACGGAGCCGCACATGGACCTTGTCGTCACCTCGTCCCGTTCGGCTTCTGCCCGTTCGTCTTCTTCCGGTCTTATGCGTGCAGCGGTCGTCACTGGACCCGGCGACGTCTCTATCGAGCATGTCGCCATTCCGGAACCAGGACCGGGGGAGGTGCGGCTGCGTCTCGCCGGATGTGGCGTATGCGCGTCGAATCTCGTCCCCTGGTCGGGCCCCGACTGGATGAAATTTCCGACCGCGCCGGGCGACCTCGGCCATGAAGGCTGGGGTGACATCGATGCAGTGGGCGAGGGCGTCGAGAATCTCCAGGTCGGCGACAGGGTGGCGGCGCTCTCCTATCGCGCCTATGCGCAGTACGACACGGTCAAGGCGGACGCCGTGGTTCCCCTGCCGGAATCGCTCGCCGGCAAGCCCTTTCCCGGCGAGCCGCTGGGCTGCGCCATGAACGTCTTCCGGCGCAGCGCCATCGAGCCGGGCCAGACCGTTGCCATAGTGGGTATCGGCCTGCTCGGTGCCGTGCTCACGCGGCTGGCGAGCGACGCCGGCGCCCGCGTGATCGCTCTTGCCCGACGTCCCTTCGCGCAGGCGCTCGCCCGCGATATGGGAGCGGCGGAAGTGCTGGCGATGGAGGATCACAACGCCGTCATCGGCGCGGTGAAGGAGATCACCGCGGGGGCCTTCTGCGAGCGCGTGATCGAGGCGGTCGGCAAGCAGTGGCCGCTCGACCTCGCAGGCGAGCTCACGCGCGAGCGCGGCCGCCTCGTCGTCGCGGGCTATCACCAGGATGGTCCGCGGCAGGTGAATATGTGGCTGTGGAACTGGCGCGGCATCGACGTCATCAACGCGCACGAACGCGATCCCCAAGTATACGTCGAAGGCATGCACAGGGCGGTCGACGCCGTCGTGGCGGGCCGGCTCGATCTCGATCGGTTGTGCACGCACCGCTTTCCGCTCGAGGGCCTCGGCGATGCGCTGAACGCCACCCGGGACAGGCCCGACGGCTTTCTCAAGGCCTGGGTCGCTCCATGAACGACGTGACGATGAGCGATGCGACTGCCCACGACGGGCCGGCGCGCATCTCGGCAATGCGGCCGCCGCGTCTCGGTTTTCTGGGTGTCGGCTGGATCGGCCGCCATCGCCTGAAAGCGGTGCTCGAGGGCAGTGAGGTCGAGGTGGCGGGGGTCGTCGAGCCATCCGCCGAGATGGCGACGGAAGCGGCCGCGCTGGTTCCGCGCGCGGAGCGGTTGGGCTCGCTCGAGGAACTCCTGCAGCAGGAGCTCGACGGTCTCGTCATCGCCACGCCGAGTGCACTGCACGCCGCGCAGAGCCTGCAGGCGTTGGCTCGCGGCGTCGCGGTGTTCTGTCAGAAACCGCTGGGGCGCACGACCCCGGAGGTGCGCGCCGTCGTCGAGGCGGCGCGCGAGGCGGATCGGCTGTTGGGAGTCGATCTCTCCTACCGCCACACCGAAGGCATGATGCGGGTGCGCGAGCTCGTGCGTTCCGGAGGGCTCGGCCGGGTGCACGCCGTGGACCTCGTCTTCCACAATGCCTACGGGCCCGACAGGACGTGGTTCTATGATCCCGCGCTGGCGGGAGGCGGCTGCGTGATGGATCTCGGCATCCATCTCGTCGATCTCGTCCTGTGGGCGCTCGACTTTCCGGCAGTGCGCGAGGTCGCATCGCACCTGTCCGCCGGCGGCGAGCCGCTGCCGGCACGGCCGGCGCAGGTCGAGGACCATGCGGTGGCGACGCTCGTGCTGGAGGGCGGCGTGATCGTGCGCCTCGCCTGCTCCTGGCGGCTTCATGCCGGGCAGGATGCCGTGATCGCGGCGGACTTCTACGGCACTCGAGGCGGCGCGAGCTTTCGCAACGTCGGCGGTTCCTTCTATGACTTCCGCGCCGAGCGCTTCACGGGCACGGCGCGTACGCCGCTCGCGGAGCCGCCGGACGCCTGGGGCGGACGGGCCATCGTGGCCTGGGCACAGCAGCTCGCCCGCGGCGGGGGATTCGATCCGAAAGCCGGACAGTTGGTCGACGTCGCGGTCGCGCTCGACCGCATCTACGGCCGCGCCTGATCGCGGCATCGCCGTCCGGCCGGAACGGCTCGCCGCCCGGGCTCGTTTCGCCGATGTCTCACGCGTCAGCCTCCGGAGGAGTTGCCACGCCTCTTCGAATAACGCATCTCCCGCACCACGGAGGAGGTCGGTGCGGGCAGCAAATCGCGCTACTACCCCGTCGACCTCTCCGGCGTGCTGTGGGAAATGCGCGCCGTGCCGGGCCGCTATGCCGTGCCGGGCATTCCCGGCTTCACCAAGGCCATTCCACCGGCTGCGCAAGCAGGATGCGCTGCGGCATGCGCGCATCGTCTTCACGCTGGGCTGGTCGGCGGCCACATGAAGAGCGCGCACTTCGTTGACAGCGCGAGCAGGACTGGTGGCATCTCGTCGACGGCGACCGGGGCCTGCGACGCATGCGACGACGTCTTTGCTGAGACGGCGGACATCGCCTCGATGATGCCTGGCTCGAGCCGTACGCCTCCGACGCACGAGGTACCAACGTGGCGGTGGTCCGCACGCTGGTGCTTGCGCGGATGCTGGCTGAAGCGACGGCCGAGGGCCGCCTCGCTCTCGATGCGGTGGATGTGGAGCTGGTGGCCCTGACCCAGGCGGCCGGGCTGCGGCACGGGTGAGGGATGGCGCCGGCCGCTCACGTCGCCCGCACGAACCGGAACAGTACCTTGTCGTGGCTGTAGTAGCGGATCTGGTCGGCGATCTTCGGGAAATAGGCGCTGCCCACCGTCACCGGCATGAAGGCGTCGAGGTCGAGCGGACGAACGGAGACGGTGAAGCCTGCCCCGGAGAAGGCGCGGGCGACGTCGTCCAGCGAGTGGTCATGGATCGCGATCGACGAGGTCTCGGCGATCACCTTGCGCCAGAGCGGCCACAGCGCGCTGTCGGTATGGCAGCCCATTGCCGCGACGTAGCTGCCGCCGGGCCGCAGCGCCGCCCGGATGTCGCGCGCATGCGCGTCGAGGTCGCCCAGCAGGTAGACGACCTCGTGGCTGTAGACATGGTCGAACACGTGGTGCAGCGCGGCGGCGCTGTTGGAGACCCGGTACTCGATCGGCCGCTGGCCCTTGAGCAGCTCGGCGCGTGCCACCGATTCGCGGGCGATATCGATGCCCACCGCCGACCTGAACGGATGCCGGTCGTAGAGCATCCGCAGGAAGCCGCCCTGGTTGCATCCGTAATCGAGAATCGTCGAGGTATGCAGGTCGTGCGTCACGGAGACGTCGATCATGCGTCGCCAGATGGGCGCGTGTGCCGCGCCCATCGCTTCTTCGTCAGCGGGGTTGCGGTTCCAGGTTGCGATCGTCGAGGGGTATCGCATCGCTTTCTCCCTTGGTCGGGAGGAGCTTAGCACGCCGCGCGCGCCAGGGGACGAGGAGCAGCGGCCCGGCGATGACGACGCCGAAGGCGATCATGCCGGCGGCGATGGCGACGAACACGCCGGGCAGTCCCCAGCTCAGCACCGAGGTCGCGTACCAGCCGCCGATCGTGGCGATCAGCAGCCGCGCGATCCCGGCCACGAACGGCGCCGTCATGCGGCCGGCGCCCTGGCTGGCGAAGGACAGCGTCATGCCCAGCCCGAACAGGCAGTAGAACGGCGCCACGCGCGTGATGTAGGCGACGGTCGCGTCGATCACGGCGGCGTCAGCGGTGAACAGCTGCGCCCAGCCGACCGGGACCAGCGCGAGGATCCAGCCGCACAGGCCGAGTCCGCCGGCCGCGACCAGGCTGCCCAGCCACGCCGCCCGCACCGCGCGCTTCCAGTCGTTGGCGCCGGCCGCGACGCCGACCAGCGTCGTGAGGCCCGAGCCGATGCCGAAGGCCAGCGGCACCAGCATGAATTCGAGCCGCACGCCGATGCCATACCCGGCCAGCGCCGCGACGCCGAAGCCGCCGACCAGCCCCGTCACCAGCATGGCGGTGAGGTTTGCGGTGAAGGCCGAGAAGGAGGCGATCAGGCCGACGCGCAGGATGTCCCAGAACAGCCGGCCCTGCAGCCGTGCGCCGCGGGCCGCCGGCACGAAACCCAGCCGGCCGCGCCACAGCGCCCGCGCCTGCAGGAGTGCCGACGCGGAGGAGGTGAGCAGCGAGGAGAGGGCGGGTCCCGCCATGCCCATCCCCTGCCAGTCGCCGATTCCCAGGGCGAGGAAATACGACAGCGGCACCTGGGCCAGCGACGACACCAGCATGTAGCGGCCGGGCGTTGCGGCGTCGCCGCCGCCGCGCAGCAGCGCCGACAGGAAGAAGTTCGCCCAGATCGCGATCGAGCCGGTGAAGAGCACGTCGCTGTAGGTCAGTGCATTGTCGAGCGCGCGGCCCTCGCCGCCCAGCAGGCGGTAGAAGACCGGCAGGGCGGTCCAGGCCAGCAGGGTGAAGAGCAGCGCCAGCACTGCCCCAAGGGCCAGCGCATGCAGCACCAGCGCGCGGGCGTCCGCGATGCGGTTGCCGCCGACGGCGCGCGCCATGGCCGCCGCCACGCCGCCGCCCATGCCGCCCGCCGCCATCATGGTCATCATCATCATGAACGGGAAGACCAGCGCGAAGCCGGCCAGCGCCTCGGTGCCGAGACGGCCGAAGATGAAGGTCTCGGCGACCGACACCAGGGTCTGGGCGATCATGACCGCGCTGGTCGGAGCGGCGAGCCTGAACAGGCTGCGGCCGATCGGCGCCGTGAGGAGAGGGTGCGACATGGACCACCGGGCATGAATAGGGTGTATATGCACCTGATTAGGCAGGCCGTGCCGTCCTGTCACCTGACAAAACCGGAGCGTCGCATTAGCTTTCCAGCCATGAGCACCGACGACATCAACACCGATGAACGGCCCCTGGCCAAGCCCACCCTCCAGGTCGAGAACGACCGCGTCATCGTCACCGAGTGGCGCTTCCCGCCGGGCAGCCATACCGGCTGGCACCGCCACAACCACGACTATGTCGTGGTGCCGGTGACGACCGGCGAACTGCACATCTTCGACGGCAAGGCGACGGTTCCCGCACCGCTGCGGGCCGGGGTGTCCTATGCCCGCCAGACCGGCGTCGAGCACGACGTGATCAATCCCAATCCGTTCGAATTCGTCTTCGTGGAGATCGAGATCAAGCCCTGAGGCGGCCCGGGCCGGGCGACGCAATGCTGCCTCGCACCGTGCCTGCATTGACTCGGGCCTGCCCAAGCCTCATATGGGGGCTGCCAGCGGTCCGGCCCGAATCCCCGGTGCCTTGAGAGACCGCCTCCAGGGTCCCGCGGATTGATGGGGCTAAGTCACGGAATATAAATGAGTTTTGAGAGTTTGGGGCTGAGCGCCCCGGTAGTGCAGGCAGTCGCCGAGAAGGGCTATACGGAGCCCACGCCGATCCAGGAAAAGGCCATTCCGATCGTCCTGATGGGCCGTGATGTCCTCGGATGCGCCCAGACGGGCACCGGCAAGACCGCCTCCTTCGTCCTGCCCATGATCGACATCCTGGCGCAGGGCCGCGCCAAGATGCGTATGCCGCGGTCGTTGATCCTCGAACCGACCCGCGAGCTGGCCGCCCAGGTGGCCGAAAACTTCGAGATCTACGGAAAGAACAACAAGCTCAGCATGGCGCTCCTGATCGGCGGCGTGAGCTTCGACGACCAGGAGCGCGCGCTCGAGAAGGGCGTCGACGTGCTGATCGCCACCCCGGGCCGGCTGCTCGATCATTTCGAGCGCGGCAAGGTGCTGCTGAACGACGTCAAGGTGCTGGTGATCGACGAAGCAGACCGCATGCTCGACATGGGCTTCATCCCCGACGTCGAGCGCATCGTCGGCCTGCTACCGCCGTTGCGGCAGACGCTGTTCTTCTCGGCCACGATGCCGCCGGAGATCAAGCGCCTGGCCGACCGCTTCCTCAGCAATCCCAAGGAAATCAGCGTGGCGCCGCCGGCGTCGGCCGCCAAGAACATCGTCCAGGGCCTGTGCGTGGTCCCCGAGGCTGAGAAGCGCGAAGCGCTGCGCCGGCTGATCCGCGAGCAGGACATCAAGAACGCCATCATCTTCTGCAATCGCAAGCGCGACGTGGCGGTACTGCAGGCCTCGCTGAAGAAGCACGGATTCAACGCTGGCGCGCTGCATGGCGACATGAGCCAGCCCGCCCGCATGGAGACGCTGGAGCGCTTCAAGCAGGGCGAGATCCAGATCCTGGTGGCATCCGACGTAGCGGCGCGCGGTCTCGACGTCACCGACATGAGCCACGTCTTCAACTTCGACGTGCCGCATTCGCCCGAGGACTACGTCCATCGCATCGGCCGCACCGGCCGCGCCGGCAAGACCGGCCACTCCTTTACCCTGGCGTCGCCCGAGGAAGGCGCGCTGGTGGAGGCGATCGAGAAGCTGATCGGCACGACGATTCCGCGCGTCGAGGTGCCGGGCATGGAAGTCCTTGCCTTCGAGGCGGGCGATGGCCGGCGCCGCGGGCGCGGTCGTGGCCGCGGTCGTTCCTCCGATGCGCCGAAGGCAGCCAGGACGTCGGGTCGTCGCCGCGCCGAGGTCGACGAAGCGCCCGAAGGCGAGCTCCGGGCGCGTCGCGCGGAGTCCAGCCGTGCCGAGCCGCGTCGCGAGCCGCGCAAGCCCGAGGCCCGCAAATCCGAACCCCGTCATTCGGAGCCTCGCCACAGCGAGCCACGCGGCGAGCGTCCCCCGGAGCCGGCTCGGCCGCCGCGGGAGCGCAAGCCCGAGCAGCGGCGCGAGCGCCGCTACGAGGGCCATGACGAGCCGGTGCCGATGGGCCTTGGCGACCATGTGCCTGCTTTCTTCGCCCGGCCGACGCGGTAAAGTCGTCCCCTGGAGAAGGGGATCATGCAGACCATCTTCATCATGGTGAAATGCGAGCTCGGTAAGGCGTACGAGGTCGCAGACGATGCCTGCAACATCGAGCAGGTATCGGAAGTCTATTCCACGTCCGGTCAGTATGACCTGCTGATGAAGTGCTATCTCGACGACAAGACCGACATCGGTCACTTCGTCACCAGCCACATCCAGACGCTGCCCGGCGTCAAGGACACCTTCACGCTGATCACCTTCAAGGCCTTCACCTAGATGGCCGGCGAACCTTCGAGCGTTGCGCGACGACTAGAGCTCGGCATCGAGCGCATCGTCATGGCCAGCCGCTGGCTGCAGGCCCCGCTCTATATCGGGCTGGTGTTCGTGCTCGGCGTGGTGGTGGTCAAGTTCCCCTTCAAGCTGTGGGATCTCGTGCAGCGCGCGCTGATCGTCGAGGAAGGCGACCTGGTGCTCGCCGTGCTGTCGCTGGTCGACCTGATCATGGTGGCCAATCTCGTCGTCATGGTGATCATCTCGGGCTACGAGAATTTCGTCAGCCACATCGATACCCAGGGCACGACGGACAAGCTGAGCTGGTTCGGCAAGCTCGATGCCGGCTCGCTCAAGATCAAGCTGGCCAGCTCGATCGTGGCGATCTCCTCGATCCACCTGCTGCAGCGCTTCCTCGAGGCCACGACTCTCACCAACGACAAGCTCTACGTGCTGATGGCCATGCACCTGACCTTCGTAGTGTCGGCGCTGCTGCTCACCTACATCGACCGCCTGTCGGCGGCGAAGAAGGTCGACATAGGCCATTGACGGTCGTCGGCGGCACGGCGGTCCTGGCGATCTGGGTCGACATCGATCCGGCGGACGACGCCCTGCTGGAGCGCTGGCACAGCATCGAGCACGTACAGGAAAGGGTGGGCTGTCCGGGCTGGCTGCGCGGCAGCCGTTTCAAGGGCGTCGAGCGGCCCGACCGCTACCTGCTGTTCTATGACGCCCGGTCGCCGGCTGCCTTCGAGAGCGATGTCTACTACGCGCGGCTGCGCAGTCCCACCGCGATGAGCCGCACGATCTTCCCGAGATTCCGCGACACCTGGCGGACCGTGTGCAGTGTCGAGCGTCGCCTGGGCGATGGCGTCGCCGCCGCGGTCCTGACCGTGCGCCTGTCGGCCGGCGAGCCGGCGCCTTTCGACGCCCTCGCCGCCGCCGGCCCGGCGCGTCTCGACCTGCTCGCGGGGCAGGCCGGGATCGGCCAGGCCCACACCGCCGAGAAGGACCTGCGCGGGTTGCGCGACCGCCAGATCGACTGTGCCGTGGTCGCGTTCTTCTGGTCCATCGAGGCTGCGCGCGCCGCCCGCGACCTCCACGCCCCGGCTGGCGAGCTCTTCACGCTGCGCCACTCCGTCTCACGGGCCGACCTTCCCTCTTGAGGCCGCGAAGCGGCGCACCGGCCGATCGTCACCCCGATCGGATTGGCTGTCCATTCCCTGCCGGGGTAGGTTCGGCGTACATCGGGGAGCGCCGAGATGAAGCAGCGGGCATGGATTGCAGTGGCCTTGCTTGCCGTGATTGGCGCGAGCCAGCTCCATGCACAGGAACTGTCTGGCACAACGCCTGCCATGTAGGCCGCTCTGCAACGCGGCGAGAAGGCGGTGGCGCAGGTCACCAAGCAGAATTTCCTGTTCGTCTTCGATCGCATCACCGGGCGGCCCGTGCGGCCGATCGAGGACCGCCCTGTACCGCCGTCCACGGTGGCGGGGAAGCGCGCCGCACCGACGCAGCCTTTCCCCACGCGGCCAGCGCCGCTCGACATTCAGTCGCTGAACATCGCGGACTAAGACGACTCTTCGACATCGAGGAGTGGGATACCAATCTCTGGGTCTACGACAAGACGAGCGCCGAGATGCTGGTGGAGATTCCCGTTGGCAGCAATGCATCCGGGTCTCCCATCACCTACCTGGTGGACGGGAGACAATACATCGTGTTTTCCGTCGGTGGCGGTGGCAACGTGCCCGAGGAACTCGTAGCAGTGGGCTTGCCATGAGCACCCCTGTCTAGTTGATCAGCCCGTAGAACTTGCCGGCGTTGGTGCAGGTGATCATGCGCGTCACGTCGGCCGGCACCTCGGAGAACTGTTCCTTGATGTACTGGTCGGAGTTCGGCCACACGCCGTCGCCGTGCGGGTAGTCCGAGCCCCACATCAGGCTCTCGGCGCCCATCTCGTCGATCAGCTTGGCGCCGATGCGGTCGAACTGGAAGGTCGCCTTGCACTGCCGCCGCCAGTAATCCGACGGCTTCATCTTCAGGCCGAGATCGGTGAAGCGGTCCTCCCATTCGAAGTCCATGCGGTCGAGCGCATAGGGGATCCAGCCGCAGCCCGACTCGCCGAAGGCGATGCGGATGTTGGGATAGCGCTCCAGCACGTTGGCGGCGATCACCGCGGCCAGGATGTTCACCAGGTTCATCTGGAAGCCCGAGACCACGGTGAAGAACACCGAACGCCCGACGCGGCCGCCATGCTTCTCGATCGTGTCGGGCGGGACCGTCGGGAAGGTATGGAAGTGCAGCGGCAGCTGCACGTCGTTCACCGCCTTCCACAGCGGTTCCCACATCGGATGCCACATCGGCTCCATGTCCCACGAGCAGGAGAGCTCCAGCCCCTTGATGCCCATCCGGGCGACCCGGTAGATCTCCTTCACCGCCGCGTCGATGTCGCCGTAGGGCAGGCAGGCCAGGCCGATATGCCGGTCGGGATAATGGCTGCAGAAGTCCTTCAGCCAGTCGTTGTAGATGCGCAGCATCTCGTTGGAGGCGTCGCGGTCGTTGAGCCGGCTCGAGGCGCCCAGGATGCCGTAGATCACCTCGGCATCGACGCCGTCGCGGTCCATGTCCTTGATGCGCAGGTGCGGATCGGAGACGCGGCGCACGCCCTTCGCGCCGTCGGCATAGAGCCCCGTCTCCGCCATCACGTCGACGCGATGGTGCTTGCCTGGCACGTACTTGGCGCCCGACGGGCCGACGCCGTTCCTGTAGCCGAAGCTGGCGCCGTTCTTCGCCGTCCATTTCGGCCCGTCGTCGGTCTCGACGACGTAGGGCATGCGGTCCTTCATCTCGCGCGACGCCATCGAGGTGAACAGGTCGGGCGGCATCCAGGGCAGGTCGAGATGGCAGTCGGCGGAAATGCGGTTGTACTGCATGCTTCGCTCCCTTGTCGGCCGTTCGGATTGGTCGAGTTGATTGAATTGTGTGCGCCATCCAGCCGCTCGGGCAAGCGCCAACAGCTGCCATTTCGACTGGCAAGGCGAGGCGGCGCGAAGGCTGGGCTTGCGCGCTCGCGCCTCCGAGGTCATGAACGGCAAGCGTCCGCTCACGCTGTCGATGATCCGCAGGCTGGCGGCATCCTGGGATATCTCCGTCGACGCGCTGGTTGGGCCTCTCGACAGGGCAGCCGCCTGATAGCAGCCGACGCCGTCTCCCATAGCTAGGCCCGAGCAGCGAGTCGTGCCATAATGATTGCATAGGCAATGTCATGGACATCATCCATCTGCCATCGCGGGAAGCATTGGTCGGTCTATGCCGGCGCTGGCGAATACAGGAGCTGTCGCTGTTCGGCTCCGTAGCGCGCGGCGCGAGCCGATCGGACAGCGATGTCGACCTGTTGGTCACTTTCGATCCCGACGCGCCCTGGAGCACGCTGGATATTGTTGATTTGCGTGAGGAGCTGACGCGGTTGTTCGCCAGGAACGTCGACTTGGTCGAGGAAAGGGCAATCCGCAATCCCTATCGCAAGGCATCGATCCTGCGCGACAAGTCGGTCCTGTATGCCGCTTGAAGAGCGCGATCGGGCATTGCTCTACGACATGCTCGATGCCGCCCGACATCTGCGGAGAATGTGGCAGCATCGATCGCTCGACGATCTGCTGAACGACCGGACGCTGCAGTGGGCCACCGATCGCGGCTTCAATATCATCGGCGAGGCAGCGCGCCGATTGTCCGATGCGGCGAAACTCGATTACCCGGAAATCGAATGGCGGCGGATCATTGGTCTGCGCAATGTGATCGTGCACGACTATGACGAGGTCGACTATGTCCGGCATTGGCGCGTCATTCGGGAGGACGTGCCGCGGCTGATCTCCGTTCTCGAGAAGATCGGCCTTTAGGATCTCGTATCGCAAGGGAAGGTTGCCAGTGGAAGCTCCCATCCGCCTCGAAGGCGAGTTCGACTATATCGTCGTTGGCGCCGGCTCCGCCGGATGCGTGCTGGCCAACCGCCTGTCGGCCGATCCGGGGACACGCGTGCTGGTGCTCGAAGCGGGCGGACGCGACAACTGGATCTGGTTCCACATCCCGGTCGGCTATCTCTTCGCCATGGGCAATCCGCGCGCCGACTGGATGTTCCAGACGGAGAAGGAGCCCGGCCTCAACGGACGCGCGCTGAACTATCCGCGCGGCAAGGTGATCGGCGGCTGCTCGGCGATCAACGGCATGATCTCCATGCGCGGCCAGGCGGCGGACTATGACCATTGGCGCCAGCTCGGCCTCACCGGCTGGGGCTGGGACGACGTCCTGCCGATCTTCCGCCAGCTCGACGGCCACTTCCTCGGCGACACAGAGCATCACGGCGGCAGCGGCGAATGGCGCGTCGAGCGCATGCGCGTGGCCTGGGACGTGCTCGACGCCGTCGCGACGGCCGCGACCGAGATGGGCGTGCCGCGTACCGACGACTTCAACACCGGCGACAACAACGGCGTCGGCTATTTCCACGTCAACCAGAAGCGCGGCCTGCGCATGTCGACGGCGCGTGCCTTCCTGAAGCCGGTGCTCAAGCGCCCCAACCTGCGGCTGGAGACTGGCGTGCTGGTCGAGAAGGTGGTGTTCGAAGGTCGTCGCGCCGTCGGCGTGCGCTTCCGCCAGCCTGACGGCAAGGGGGGCGGTCGGCTGGTCGAGGCCCGTGCCCGGGGCGAGGTCATCCTGTCGGCCGGCGCCATCGGTTCGCCGCAGATCCTGCAGCTCTCCGGCGTCGGGCCGGCCGACACGCTGGCCGGGCACGGCATCGCCGCGGTGGTCGACCGGCCGGGCGTCGGCGGCAACCTGCAGGACCATCTGCAGCAGCGCGCGATCTTCAAGGTGCAGGGCGCGAGGACGCTCAACACGACCTATCACTCGCTGGTCGGCCGCGCAGCCATGGGCCTGCAATACGCGCTGCTGCAGCAGGGGCCACTGACCATGGCGCCGTCGCAGCTCGGCATCTTCACCATGTCGTCGTCGGAACACGAGCGGCCCAACATCGAGTTCCACGTCCAGCCGCTGTCGCTCGACCGTTTCGGCGAGCCGCTGCACCGTTTCCCGGCCATCACCGTCAGCGCCTGCAACCTGCGGCCGACCTCGCGCGGCACGGTCCGCCTGCGCTCGGCCGATCCGGCCGACAAGCCGCTGATCGCGCCCAACTACTTGTCGACGCCCGAGGATCGCCGCGTCGCCGCCGACGCGATCCGCGTCACCCGCCGGCTCATGAAACAGCCGGCGATGCAGCCCTATCGCCCGGAAGAATACCTGCCGGGTCCCGCCGTGGGCGACGACGACGCCTCGCTGGCCAAGGCGGCGGGCGACATCGGCACGACGATCTTCCATCCCATCGGCACGGCGAAGATGGGCCTGCCCTCCGATCCGATGGCGGTGGTCGACGAGCGACTGCGGGTCTTCGGCCTCGAACGCCTGCGCGTGGTAGATGCCTCGGTGATGCCCACCATCACCTCG
>QFCS01000325.1_pt1 | contig 46469 bp, 42 predicted proteins | sample 3576561 | NCBI WGS metagenome assembly QFCS01 | reverse complement strand
TTTTTCTCCTCAGGGAGAAACAACCGGAGCCGGAGCAAGGCGGAAGCGGAACGGGACGGGGCTCAAAGTCGCCGGCGGGGCGCGACGGCTGCGCCACCCATACCTATTCTGAGAGGCAAGGCCGTCGCGCCCCGCTTCCCGGAACTGCTCTCGAGCGAGAGCGCACTTCAGCAATGGCCAGGGCGGTAAAAACCGCAGCGTGGCGAGGAAGAGGGCCGGCTGCAGGGTGCTGCTGTCGACGGTCTCCAATGTTCCGAATCCGGCTTGCCATTTTCCCATCCACTTAATACGCTGTTAAGTGAAGAGGCCAATATGCCCGGGGAACATCTGTCAACGCAGACGGCAAGCAACGGAGCGGCCCCGCAGCCGGCGGAAGCGGTCGGCGCCCGTATCAAGTCCTTCCGCACGGCACGGCGCGTGTCGCTGCGCCAGTTGGCCGACATGACCGGCACGACGGCGAGCTTCATCAGCCAGCTCGAGCGCAATCTGTGCGGCGCCAACGCCAGCACGCTGATGCGCATCGCCGCAGCCCTCGACCTCGGCATCAACGACCTGTTCGCCAACGATGGCGAGCGGCCGCTGCACAAGGTGCTGGCCGCGCACGACCGTCCCACCCTGCCGGTGAGCGAGGGCTGCCGCAAGATGCTGCTGTCGCGCCGGCCGATCCACGAGTTCGAAGTCTATGCCGGTCATTTCGACGTCGGCGGTTCGACCGGCCCGAAGGCCTATACGCATGGCGGCCGGCATGAGATGTTCGTCGTCACCCGAGGCACCGTCGAGCTGACGCTCGGCGAGGAAAAATTCGTGCTGCGCGAGGGCGACAGCGTCGAATACGCAACTTCGACGCCGCACCGCACCGTGAATGTCGGCGACACGGCGGCGGAAGTGCTTTGGATCATCGCGCCGCCGACCAGCGGCCCGGTCGAACTCAACAGATACAAGCCCCGGAAACCGCTCGCATCCGGGTGACCAGACAAACGCGAGTCGACAAATGGGAGACTGACATGAGGTCAAAACTCGGAATGGCGGCCACATTGGCCGTGCTGATGGCGGCGACGGCGGCGCTGGCGCAGGAAAAGCCGGTCGCCGGCGCCGTCGCGGAGGGTTCGCTCAAGGACAAGACGCTCACCTTCGTGTCCTATGGCGGCATCTATCAGGACGGCCAGGTGGCGGCGCTGAAGGAATTCGTCGACAAGACCGGCGTGACGCTGCTCAACGACGGCCCCACCGAAATCTCCAAGCTGCAGGCGCAGGTGGAATCCGGCAACGTCACCTGGGACGTCGTCGATACCGCCGACTTCCCGCCCTACGTCTACTGCGGCAAGCTGTTCCAGAAACTCGACTTCACCAAGATCGACATCTCCAACATCCCGGAGGGCCAGGTCAGCGAATGCAGCGTGCCTGCCATGAACTACGGCGTGGTGCTGATGTACAAGAACGACACCTACAAGGATAACCCGCCCAAGGACTGGAAGGACTTCTTCGACACCGAAAAATTCCCGGGCATCCGCGCTATCGACGGCAGCGGCGACTTTTCCGGCGGCCTGCTCGAACAGGCGCTGCTGGCCATGGGCCAGCCCATCGACAACCTGACCCCGGCCGACATCGACAAGGCGATCGAGAAGATGCGCACGCTCGGCCCCGACACGATCTACTGGAAGACCGGCGCCGAATCGCAGCAGCTCGCCGAATCCGGCGAAGCCGACATGGTCATGATGTGGACGGGCCGTGCCATGACGGCGGTGAAGAACGGCGCCGCCTACACGCCGGCCTGGAAGGACTGGCTGGTGGTGATGGACCAGATGACCATCCCGATGGGCGTCAAGGACCCGGATGCCGCGCACGCGCTGATCAACGCCTATGTCGGCAAGAGCGCGCAGGAAGTGCTCGCCAAGGACACCTCCTACACGCCGATCCACAAGGACGCGAAGCCGCAAGTCGACGAGGTCACCGCGTCGTTCATGACCAACACGCCGGACAAGCTGAAGCTCGGCTTCCAGCAGAACATGAAGTTCTGGGTCGCCAACTTCGACGGCGCCAACGAGAAATGGGCCGCCCTGATGGCCGGCAACTGAGCCGGCCGCTTCGCCCGCGATGGCAGGCCAGGACATAACCTCTCCCGGCCGCCCGGCAGTCGCCAGGGCGGCCGCCGACGGACCGCGGCGGCGCCTCTCCGACCGGCCGTTCTGGCTGGTCGCGCCGGCGCTGGCGCTGCTCGTCGCCGTACTCGGCGTGCCGCTCGCCATCATCGTCATCCGCAGCTTCAGCGAGCCGGAGTGGGGGCTGCAGAACTACGCCTGGTTCTTCGGCACACCGGTGAACCTCGTCGTGCTGCAGCGCACCTTCGCCATCTCGGCCTGGGTGACCGTAGTCTGCCTGGTCTGCGGCTATCCCTATGCATATGTCATGACCGCCGTCGGCCCGCGGCTGCGGCTCATCCTCATCCTGTGCGTGCTGGTGCCCTTCTGGGTGTCGGGCGTGGTACGAACGCTCGCCTGGGTGATCCTTTTGCAGGATTCAGGCGTCATCAACTCCATCCTGCGTGGCCTCGGCCTCGGCTCCGTCAAATTGATCCGCACCCAGACCGGCGTGGTCATCGGCATGGCGCAGGTGCTGCTGCCGTTCATGATCCTGCCGCTCTATGCGGTGATGAAGACGATCGACCTCCGGCTCATGCAGGCCGCGCGCAGCCTCGGCGCCAGCCCGGCGCGCGCCTTCGTGCAGGTCTACCTGCCGCTGTCGCTGCCGGGCGTCTATGCCGGCGCGCTCATCGTCTTCATCCTGGCGCTCGGTTTCTACATCACCCCCGCCCTGCTCGGCGGGCCGCGCTCGACCATGCTGTCGACGCTGATCCAGAACCAGGTGCTCAGCCTGCTCAACTGGGGCCGAGGCGGCGCCATGGGCGTGGTGCTGCTCGTCGCCACCTTCGTGCTGCTCGCCATCGCCGCGCCGCTGATGCGGCAGCCGCACCGGCAGGGGACACGGCGATGAAGCTGCCGACCCGCATCCTGCTCGGCCTGTTCTGCCTGCTGGTCGCCGTCTGGCTGGTCGCCCCGACCTTCGTCGTGGTGCCGATGTCGTTCAACAGCAAGAAGTCGCTCGCCTTCCCGCCCGACGGCTTTTCCTGGCAGTGGTACGAAAACTTCTTCACCAACCCCGACTGGTCGTCGAGTTTCTTCAGCTCGCTGAAGGTCGCGACCGTCACCGCCGTCATCGCCACCATCGTCGGCACGCTGGCGGCTTTCGGGCTCGACCGCATGAAGAGCCGCGCCAGCGGCATCCTGCGGGCACTGCTGATCACACCGATGGTGGTGCCCGGCGTGGTGCTGGCGGTCGGCATCTATGCGGTCTACCTCGACACCCAGCTCGTCGGCACCATGCTCGGCTTCGTTCTGGCGCACACCATGCTGGCGGTGCCGTTCGTCATCATCGCCGTGTCGGCCAGTCTCGAAGTGTTCGACAAGCGGCTGGAGGTCGCGGCGACCAGCCTCGGCGCCGGCCGGCTGACGACGTTCCGCACCGTCACGCTGCCGCTGATAGCGCCCGGCATCCTGTCCGGCCTGCTGTTTGCCTTCGTCACCTCGTTCGACGAGATCATCGTGGCCCTGTTCATCACCAGCCCGTACCTTAAGACGCTGCCGGTGCAGATCTATTCCAGCATCACCCGCGATGCCGACCCGACGGTGGCGGCCGTCGGCACCATCCTGTTCTTCGCCACCTCGCTGGTCATCGCCGCCGGCCTGCTGATCGGCTCACGCCAGGGGAGACGCTGACATGACCGCACCCGGCACGCGCGGCGCCGCCATCGACGTTCGTTCCGTCAGCAAGCGCTACGGCAACTTCGTCGCGCTCGACAGCGTGTCGCTGCATGTCGAGCCCGGCGAGTTCATGACGCTGCTGGGGCCGAGCGGGTCGGGCAAGACGACGACGCTCAACGTCATCGCCGGCTTCGCCGAAGTCACCTCCGGCGCGCTGGAGGTCGGAGGCAAAAGCGTCGTCGGCGTGCCGGCGCACAAGCGCAACATCGGCGTGGTGTTCCAGCACTACGCGTTGTTCCCGCACATGACGGTAGCACGCAACGTCGCCTACCCGCTGATCTTGCGCGGGGTCGCCAGGGCCGAGCGCGAGCAGCGGGTGCGGCAGGCGCTCGACATGGTCAAGATGGCTGACTTCGGCCATCGCTACCCGAGCGAACTGTCCGGCGGCCAGCAGCAGCGGGTGGCGCTGGCGCGGGCCATCGTGTTCGACCCGCCGCTGCTCCTGATGGACGAGCCGCTCGGCGCGCTCGACAAAAAGCTGCGCGAATGGCTGCAGCTGGAGATCAAGCGTATCCACCGCGAGCTCGGCACCACCTTCGTCTACGTCACCCACGACCAGGAAGAGGCGCTGGTGCTGTCCGACCGCATCGCCGTCTTCAACCACGGCGGCATCGAGCAGGTCGGTTCCGGCCGGCAGCTCTACGACGAGCCCGCCACGCTGTTCGTCGGCAAGTTCGTCGGCGATTCCACCAGCTTGCGCGGCCCGGCGCAGACCTCCGGCAACGAGACGTCGATCGACATCGCCGGCCAGAAGATCGTCACCGCCAAGCGGCTGCCCGATGGCGGCCAGCCGGTCATGCTGCTCAGGCCGGAAAAACTCGCGCTGGCCCGGCGCGGCGCCGTCGCCGATAACCGCAACCGCCTCGCCGGCCGCGTCGGCGAGGCCATCTATCTCGGCTCCGGCTCCAAATACGAGGTCGTGCTCGCCGACGGCTGCAAGGCGATCGTGCGCTCCTCGCTGGACGCCGAAAATTTCGCCATCGGCGACGACGTCGACGTGCTGTTCTCGGGCAGCGACGTGAAGCTGCTCGCCGACGACGAGAAGGCGGACCTTACGCTGACATGACACGAACACGAGGCGGTGCGCTCCGGAATGCGCTAAATCTCTGCCGGTTGCCCAGCTTTCCCGCCGAGCAGCCGAGCCGAAGCCCGCGACGGCTCCGGAATGGGTCCCGGCTCGGCGTTCGCTTCGCTCGCCTGGCCGGGATAACGACAACGTCGGGCGCTGCTGCGAAGCGGAACAAATACCCGCTCAGTCGCCGAGCGGCAGGCGCGGGTCGTCGACCTTCAGCGTGTTGACGCTCTGCTTGATGCGGCGAAGATTCTCCAGCACCTTCGGGCCGCGCCCCTCGGCCACGGCGGTGGCGATCATGTCGAGGACGGCGAGCAGCGCGTAACGCGACGAGGTCGGCTTGTAGATGTTGCCGTCTTCCATCGGCTGGAACGGGATGACCGTGTCGGCCGCCTTGCCCAGCCCCGAGTCCAGCGGCGTGATCGCCACAGTGGCCGCCCCGTATTGCTGCGCCACCTGCACGGCTTCAATGACCGAGCGCGCATAACCCGAGACCGAGAAGGCGACGACGGTGGTTTCCGGCGTTGCCACGGCGGCATACATGCGCTGCAGCTGGCCGTCGATCTGCGCAACCGCCGAGAGGCCGAGGCGGAACAGGCGGTTCTGCAACTCGGTGGCCATCATCGAGGAAATGCCGCCCGAACCGATGCAGAGGATGCTGCTCGACACCGAGAGGCGGTCGGCCACGCCGAACAGCGCGGTCATGTCGAGGCCGCCGGCGGTGCGCTGGATGGCGGCGATTGCCGCCTCGGTGATCGCCGAAGCGATGCGCTGCTCGCGGACGTCGCGGTTGACCGGCTGCGCCGACAGATACTGGCCGCCGATGGCGATCGCCTGCGCCAGGTAGAACTTGAAATCGCGCAAACCCTCGCAGCCGAGATTGCGGCAGAAGCGCGTCACCGTCGGCTCGCTGACGCCGACGCGACCGGCGATGTCGGAGATCGACGCCTTGGAAGCGAAGTCGGGTTCGGCCAAGACCAGGCCGGCGAGCCGGCGGTCCGACTTGGTCCCGTCCTGCGCGACCACCTGCAGCCGCGTGATGATGTCGGCCGTTGTTCTCACAGGGGCAAGCCGGTCGCCTTGTCGAAGAGGTGAACGTTGCGCGGGTCGACGGTGACCGGCACCCGGTCGCCCGGCCGGACCGCGAGGCGGTCGCGGAAGACGGCACGTACCGGATCGTCGCCGACGAGGCCGTAAACATGGGTTTCCGCACCGGTCGGCTCGACCACGTCGACCTTGATCGTCAGCCCGCCGTCGGGAGCGACGACGAAATGCTCCGGCCGGATGCCGGCCTCGACGCCGCTCTTCGGCTGGACCGCGGCGGCCACGGCGAGGCGCTCCCCGCCGGTGGTTTCGAACCAGTTCGATGCCTCCGAACCGCCGAGCGCTCCTGATACGAAACTCATCGAAGGCGAGCCGATGAAACTCGCCACGAACTTGTTGGCCGGACGGTCGTAAAGTTCCAGCGGCGCGCCGACCTGCATGATGCGGCCGTGATCCATCACCACGATGCGGTCGGCCATGGTCATCGCCTCGATCTGGTCGTGGGTAACGTAGACGATGGTCGACTTCAGCCGCTGGTGCAGCGCCTTGATCTCGGTGCGCATCTGCACGCGCAGTTGCGCGTCGAGGTTCGAGAGCGGTTCGTCGAACAGGAACACCGACGGCTCGCGAACGATGGCGCGCCCCATCGCCACGCGCTGCCGCTGGCCGCCCGACAATTGACGCGGGTAGCGGTCGAGATAGGAGAACAGGTTGAGGATGCCGGAGGCCTTCTTGACCTTGTCGTCGACAGCCGGCGCCGATTCACCGCGGATCTTCGGGCCGAAGCCGATGTTCTGCGACGCCTTCAGATGCGGAAAAAGCGCGTAGGACTGGAACACCATGGCGATGTTGCGCTTCTGCGGCGGCAGGTCGTTGGCGCGCACGCCGCCGACGAGGATGTCGCCGGAACTCGCCGTCTCCAGCCCGGCCAACATGCGCAGCAAGGTCGACTTGCCGCAGCCGGACGGGCCGACCAGCACGACGAACTCGCCGCTGGCGATGTCGAGGTCGATGCCGTCGAGGATCTTCAGTTGCCCGAAGGATTTCGACAACCCACGGAAAGACACGTCGGTCATCGCATCACCCCGCCAGAACGTCGTCGATGAAGGGCAGGCAGCCGGCGGTGAGGCCGGCATCGACCGGCAGCACAGCCCCGGTGATGCCCGAAGCATGTTCGGAGGCGAGGAACGCCACCGTCTCGGCCACCTCGCGCGCCTCGACGATGCGGCCGAGCGGATAGAGCCGCTGGATCTTGCCGAGCACTTCCTGATCCTTGGCGAGGCGGTGCTCCCACGCGGCCGTGCGGATCGAACCCGGGCAGACGACGTTGGCGCGCACGCCGCGGCGGCCGTATTCCACCGCGATGCCGCGTGCATAGGCGTTGATGCCGGCCTTGGCCGCCGCATAGGCCGGATTGCCGAAATGCAGCAGCGCGTTGACCGACGAGATGAAGACGACGCTGCCGGAGCCGCGTCCGGCCATCGCGCACGCCAGCGGACCGGTAAACACCATGACGCCGGTGAGGTTCAGGTCGACCTCGCGCTCGGTGCGGTCGCGGTCGAGCGCATGCAGCATCTCGGCGCGCGTCCAGCCGGCATTGTTGATCAGCACGTCCGGCGGGCCCTCGGTTTCGAGGATCGCCGCTGCCGCCCTTTCGACCGCCGCATGATCGAGCAGGTCGAAGATATGCGCGGAGGCGAGATTGGACGAAGACAAAGCCTCTGCCGACTGGTCGCAGCCGATGACACGTGCGCCGCGCGCCGCGAAAATGTCCACAAGCGCCGAGCCGAGGCCACCGCCCGCGCCGGTGATGACGACGGTTTTGCCAAGGAAATCAGTCTCGGACGGCACCGTTCGCTCTCCTCTCGCCCGGCAAGGTCTGGCTAATTAGCGATACGCCCGGCTTTGTAAATAAGCAACAGAAAACACCGCTTGCATTGGCCGAAATCGCCGATAATGTAAGAAAGTCACATGACTTGCCGCCAGGTGTCGAAGGGGTTCGCGCATGGCGGCCAATGGGAGAGTTCCGAGATGACGTTTGCGAAATGGACCGCCGGCCTGCTTGCCGGCATGAGCATGCTGGCGCTTGGCGCCGCCCAGGCCAATGCCGGCGAGGTGCGGGTGACCGTCGCCGAATACAGCTCCAAGACCGGCCCGTATTTCCAGGAGGTCGAAAAGGAGTTCGAGGCCGCCAATCCCGGCATCGACCTCAAATTCGAGGTCGTGCCGTGGGACGTGTTGCTGCAGAAGCTGACGACCGACATCGCCGCCGGCACCAATGCCGACCTGTCGATCATCGGCACGCGCTGGCTGATCGACTTCGTCCAGCAGGACGTGGCCGAGCCGCTCGACAGCTACGTCACCGACGAGTTCAAGGGCCGCTTCATCGACACGTTCCTGTCGCCCTCGATCATGGACGGCAAGACCTACGGCCTGCCGATCGCCGCCTCCGCTCGCGCCATGTATTACAACAAGGATCTGCTGGAGAAGGCCGGGGTCGCCAACCCGCCGGCGACCTGGACCGAACTGCAGGACGCAGCGCGCAAGATCAAGGCGCTCGGCCCGGATGCCTTTGGTTTCGGCCTGCAGGGCAAGGAGATCGAGACCGACGTCTATTATTATTACGCGATGTGGTCGTACGGCACCGAGATCCTCAACGCCGACGGCACGTCGGGGCTCGGCACGGCGGGGGCGCTCGACGCGGCCAAACTCTACAAGTCGATGATCGACGAGGGCCTGACCCAGCCGGGCGTCACCTCCAACAACCGCGAGGACGTGCAGAACCTGTTCAAGCAGGGCAAGATCGGCATGATGATCACCGCGCCGTTCCTCTCCAACCAGATCAAGGAGGAGGCGCCCGCGCTTAAGTACGGCGTGGCGGCCATTCCCGCCGGACCGACCGGCGCGCGCGGCACCTATGGCGTCACCGACTCCATCATCATGTTCAAGAACTCGAAGAACAAGGACGAGGCGTGGAAGCTGCTCGACTTCCTGTTCACCACCGAGCAGCGCGCAAAATTCACGCAGAACGAAGGCTTCCTGCCGGTCAACAAGGAAGAGGCCAAGATGGATTATTACGTGAACAACGCGGACCTCGCGGCGTTCACGGCACTGCTGCCCGACGCGCGTTTCGCGCCGGTCATTCCCGGCTGGGAAGAGATCGCGCAGATCACCTCGGACGCGGTGCAGAAAATCTATCTCGGCGATGGCGAGCCCGAGGCGACGCTGAAGGACGCCGCCGCCAAGGCCGACGGCATCCTCAAGAAGTAGGCGGCGGACCTGACGGCGGCGCGCCCGTGCCCGTGCGGGAGCGTCGCCGCGGTTCCTCCGGAGCAGTTCCGGTCTTCTTCGAGACACCGGAACTGCTCTAACTCCTTGTTTTCGCAATTCACCGACGCAAAGCCATTCACGTTTTGCCGGAATTGCCCCAGGCGACGCGCGGACAGCCCTCGATGCATAGCCGAGCCCTGCCCTATCTGCTGGCGCTGCCCAGCCTCCTGCTGGCGGCGGTGGTCATCTTCTGGCCGCTCTACGACCTGATCCAGATCGCGACGCACGACGTCAGCCGTTTCGGCCAGTTGCGCGGCTTCAACGACTTCGCCAACTTCAAGGCAATGGCCGGCGATCCCGATTTTCTCGCGGCGCTGTGGCGGACCGGACTGTGGACGGTGCTGGTGGTCGGCGGGGCGCTGCTGATCTCCATTCCGGTGGCGATGATCCTCAACACCGATTTCTACGGGCGCAGCATAGCGCGCGTCATCATCATGCTGCCGTGGGCGGTGTCGCTGACCATGACGGCAATCGTCTGGCGATGGGCGCTCAACGGCGAAAGCGGCATGCTCAACTCGGCGCTGATGGGGCTCGGGCTGATCGACCAGAACATCCAGTGGCTGGCACGGGCCGGCACCGCCTTTCCCATGCAGGTGCTGATCGGCATCCTGGTCACGGTGCCGTTCACCACGACGATCTTCCTCGGCGGCCTGTCGTCGATCCCCGACGACCTCTACGAGGCGGCGGCCCTCGAAGGCGCGACCCCGTTCCAGCAGTTCCGCGAGATCACCTTTCCGCTGCTGAAGCCGTTCATAAACATCGCCATCGTGCTCAACACGATCTACGTGTTCAACTCGTTCCCGATCATCTGGGTGATGACCCAGGGCGGGCCGGCGAACTCCACCGACATCCTGGTGACGCACCTCTACAAGCTCGCCTTCCGGCTCGGAAAGCTCGGCGAGGCCTCGGCGGTGTCGCTGGTGATGTTCGCCATCCTGCTCGTCTTCACGATGATCTATGTGCGGCTCGCCATGCGGGAGCAGCGCGCATGAACGCCAAGCTGAAACGCACAATCATCGCGTGGCTGCTGCTTGCGCCGCTGATCGTCGTGACGCTGTTTCCGTTCGCGGTGATGTTCCTCACCGCGGTCAAGCCGCGCGCCGAGGTGCTGTCGCCGACCTGGTGGCCGAGCGAGTTCCGCTGGGCCAACTTCGCCGACATGTGGGTGGCGACGGGGTTCGGCCAGGCGCTGATGAACTCGCTCTACGTCTCGCTGATCGCCACCGCCGGAGCCATCCTCATCTCGATCCCCGCCGCCTATGCGATGTCGCGTTTCCGCTTCGCCGGTTACGGCGCCTTCAGGCAATTCCTGCTGATCTCGCAGATGATCTCGCCGATCGTGCTGGTGCTCGGCCTGTTCCGGCTGCTCGCTGCCTGGGGGCTGGTGGAGAGCACCACCGCCGTCGGCTTCGTCTACATGGCCTTCAACGTCGCCTTCACCGTGTGGATGCTGCAGAGCTATTTCGACACGATCCCGCGCGATCTAGAGGAAGCGGCCTGGATGGAAGGCGCCGGCCGCTGGCTGACGCTGCGAACGGTGTTTCTGCCGCTCTGCCTGCCGGCGATCGCGGTGACCGCCATCTTCACCTTCATCAACGCCTGGAACGAGTTCGTGGTGGCGCTGACCATGCTGCGCAGCCAGGAAACCTACACCTTGCCGATCCAGGTTTTCTCGCTCGTCGCCGGGCGCTACACGGTGGAGTGGCACCATGTGATGGGCGCCACCTTGCTCGCCACCGTGCCGGTGGCAATCCTGTTCACCTGGCTGCAGCGTTATCTCGTTCGCGGCCTGGCGCTCGGCGCCGTCAAATAACGGAGGCTTTTCATGTCACGCAAACAGGTTTTCGGAACATCGCACGTGCCGCTGTCGCCCGCCGTGCGCGCCGGCGATTTCGTCTTCGTCTCCGGCCAGGTGCCGGTCCGACCGGACGGCAGCATCGTCGACGGCGGCATCGAGCCGCAGACCCGGCAGGTGCTCGACAACGTCAAGGCGGCGCTGGCGCTGGCCGGCGCGAGCATCGACGACGTGGTCAAGACCACCGTATGGATCGAGGACGCGCGCGACTTCGGCGGCATGAACAAGGTCTATGGCAGCTATTTCGCCAAGGAGCCGCCGGCGCGCACCACCGTCGAATCCCGCCTGATGCTCGACATCAAGGTCGAGATCGAAGCCGTCGCCTACGCGCCGCAGAAGTAACCCGGACTTTCACGCATGCGCATCTTCACGGCGTCGCTGGCGACCGAGACCAACACGTTTTCGCCGGTTCCGACCGACCGGGCATCGTTCGACGCCGCCTTCTACGCCGGGCCGGGCGACCACCCGGAGACACCGACGCTGTGCTCGTCGCCGATCGTGGCGCTGCGCCGACGGGCCGCACGGGACGGCCTGACCGTGATCGAGGGCACCGCCACCTGGGCCGAGCCGGGCGGCCTGCTGCAGCGCCGCACGTACGAGGAGCTGCGCGACGAGATTCTCGGCCAGCTCCGCGCCGCCCTGCCCGTCGATGCCGTCATCCTCGGCCTGCATGGCGCCATGGTGGCGCAGGGATATGACGACTGCGAGGGTGACCTCCTGGCGCGGGTGCGCGACATCGTCGGCGCCGACGTGGTGGTCGCCTGCGAGCTCGACCCGCACAGCCACCTCACGCCGAAGCGGGTCGCCGCCTCCGACATCCTCGCCGCCTTCCTCGAATTCCCGCATACAGACTTCTACGAGCGCGGCGAGCATGTCGTCGAACTCGGCCTCGCGGCGGCGCGCGGCGAGATCAGGCCGGTCATCTCCACCTTCGACTGCCGCATGATCCAGGTGCTGCCGACCAGCCGCGAGCCGATGCGTTCCTTCGTCGACCGCATCAAGGCACTACACGGCAAGGACGGCATCCTGTCCGTCTCGGTCATCCACGGCTTCATGGCCGCCGACGTGCCGGAGATGGGCACGCGCATCCTCGTCGTCACCGACGGCGACAAGGCCAAAGGCGACGCGCTGGCCGAAAAACTCGGCATAGAGCTGTTTTCCATACGCGAAGACACCGCGATGACCATGCTGACCGCCGACGAGGGCATCGCGCGAGCGCGGGCTGTCGGCTCCGGCAAGCCGGCTGTCATCGCCGACGTCTGGGACAATCCCGGCGGCGGCGTCGCCGGCGACGGCACCACAATCCTGCGGCTGATGCTGGAGCGCGGGCTCGACAATGTCGGGGTGGCCACCATCTGGGACCCGATCGCCGTCACCTTCTGCCACGCGGCCGGCGAAGGCGCGGTCATCGACCTGCGTTTCGGCGGCAAGGCCGGGCCGCAGGCCGGCGCGCCGATCGACGCGACGGTTCAGGTGATCAGGGCCGTCGACGAAGGCTGGCAGAGTTTCGGGCCGAGCCGCGTCACGCTCGGCGCCGCGGCGCTGGTGCGCATGGTCGGCACCGAGATCGACATCATCCTCAACACCAACCGGACGCAGACCTTCGAGCCGGACATTTTTTCCAACCTCGGCGTCGATCCGCTCGGCAAGGACATCCTGCTGATCAAGTCGACCAACCATTTCTACGCCGGCTTCGCGCCGATCGCCGCTGAGATCATCTACGTCTCGGCGCCGAGCTCCTACCCGAGCGACCCGCGCGTCACCAACTACACCAAGCTGACGCGGCCGGTGTGGCCGAGGGTGCGGGACCCCTGGGCGATGTGATTGGGTGCTGATGCTCGGCGGCGTCACGCCAAATTGGCAATGATCGACCGTGGCGCTGTCCCTCACTGTCCTGCCCCGCAGGCGGGGGGAGAGGGGCTGGCCTCTCCGGTTTCGCCAGCCTGCGACGTCGAAGTTTGGCGAAACCGTCACCGCAGCCCCCTTCTCCCCGTTCTTACGGGGAGAAGGTCCCGGCAGGGGGATGAGGGGCACGACGCTGTCAGGCGTCAGCCTCAATACGGCGTGTCGCCGCCGTCGACGTTGATCGACTGGCCGCGGATGATCTGGGCGGCGTCCGACAAAAGGAACGCCACCACGCGCCCTACCTCGAGCGGCTGGATGTGGCGGCCGAGCTGGTGCGGCACCATGCTGTTCAGCAGCGCGCCGGAATCCTGGCCGAGCCGAGGCCCGAGGAAATCCGCGACGCTCTTCAGCATGTCGGTGGCGACGCCGCCGGGGCAGACGGCGTTGACGTTGATGCCCTTCTCCGCCCATTCCAGCGACAGCGAGCGCGTCAGGCTGATTACCGCCGCCTTGGAAGCGTTGTAGCCGGCCATGTTGCGATAACCGACCTTGCCGGCGTTGGAGGCGATGTTGACGATGGCGCCACCCGTGCCGGCGAAGTGCCGCGCGGCGGCCTGCGCCGCCAGCAGCACGCCCTTGACGTTGACCGCCAGCTCGAGGTCCAGGCCGCCAGCGGTCGTCTCGTCGGCCGGGCCGAGACGGACGATGCCGGCGTTGTTGACGAGGCCGTCGAGCCGGCCCATGCGCGCGACCAGCGCGGAAAATGCCTGCTCGACGCCGGCCGGATCGGTCACGTCGGCCCTGAAGCCGGCGACCCGGTCGCCGCCGCCGAGCGCAAGTGCCGCCTCACCCGCCTTGGCCGCGTCGAGGTCCATCAGGCCGACGCGCCCGCCGGCCTCCAATATCGCCTCGGCGATGCCCCGGGCGATGCCGCCGGCGCCACCGGTGACCGCGATCACCCTTCCCTCGAGCGTTTTCATCGATTTCATGCCTTTCGATTGTTCACCAGGTCGGGCGGGCGCTGACGCCGCCGTCGACGACGAGGTCGGCGCCGGTGATCCAGCGCGCCGCGTCGGAAGCGAGAAACAGCGCCGCGTCGGCGATGTCGTCCGGGCGGCCGAGCCGCCCCAGCGCCGCGGCTGCCTGCCAGCGGGCGACGCCTTCCGGCCAGCCGGCCTCGATGCCGTCGCGATGGATCAGGCCGGGGCAGATCGAATTCACCCTGATGCCGGCACCGCCGAACTCCAGCGCGGCGGCCTTGGTGAACATCAGCAATGCCGCCTTGGACGTGGCGTAGTGGCCGTGGCCAGGCGCCGGGTTGTGGCCCTCGATCGAGGCGATGTTGACCACCGAGCCCGGCTTGCCGGCGGCGCGCAGCTGCGCGGCGAAGGCGCGCACGAGCAGGAACGGGCCGGTGACGTTGGCCGCCAGCATGGCGCTCCAGTCGGCCTCCGGCATCTCGGCCAGCATCTGCACCGGCTGCTGGCCGGCATTGTTGACGAGGATATCGACGCCGCCGAACGCCGCCACCGCCTGCTCGACCAAGCTCGCCGCGCCGTCTCCCGACGCGACGTCGGCCTGCACGGCGACCGCCTTGCCGCCGGCCGAACGGATGGCGTCGGCGAGCTTCTCGGCAGCGGCGGCGTTGCTATTGTAGTGGCAGACGACGGCGGCGCCGGCCTCGCCGAAACGCCGCGCTATGCCGGCACCGATGCCGCCGCTGGCGCCGGTGACGATGGCCGTGCGGCCGGACAGGTCGAAAAGCCGCGCGACCGGCGGCGATAGAGTCTCGTTCACAGATATTCTCCTTACGATTTCGGCGCCGGCAGCACCGGCAGCAATTCGCCGAGAATCGCCGCGATCTTCTCGCCGCAGATGGCGGCGACGGCGAACACCGCCTCGACCGTGTCCGGCTGCTGGTCCGGGCCGCCCGTCGCCTCGTTGGTGATCGCCGACAGGCCGACCACCGGCAGCGCCGCATGCACCGCCGCGATCACCTCGGTGACCGTCGACATGCCGACCGCGTCGCCGCCGCTGGCACGGAAAAGCCGCCGCTCGGCCGAGGTCTCCAGCGCCGGGCCGAGCACGCCGGCATAGATGCCGCGGCGGATCGGCGTGCCCGCACGCTCCGCCGCCGCCATCGCCAGCGTGCGGAGCTCGGGATCGTAGGCGCGCGACATGTCGGGAAAACGCAGGCCGACGGCGTCGTCGTTGGGGCCGACCAGCGGGCTGAGACCGGTGAAATTGATGTGATCCTCGATCAGCATCACCTCGCCGGGGCGATAGTCCGGGTTGAGCGCGCCGGCGGCATTGGTGACGATCAGCGACTGGCCGCCGAGACGCTTCATCAAATAGACGGCGAGCGCGATGTCGCGCGGCGCCCAGCCCTCGTAGAGGTGCAGCCGGCCCTGCATGACCACGACGCGGCGGCCGAACAGCTCGCCGATGACGAACTGGCCCTTGTGGCCGGGCGCGGTCGACACCGGGAACCCTTCGATCTCGGCGTAGGGGATGATTGTCGCGCCGGAGACCGCGTCTGCCAGATGGCCGAGGCCGGAGCCCAGCATCAGCGCGACGTCGCAGGGCGCGCCGGCACGGTCGCGGATGGAAGCGTGGGCGCGGTCGAGCCGCTCGAGCTGGCTGCTGTTCATGATGGTCTCCTAGGCAATGCTGGCGGCGATGCGCGGCGCCAGGCGCTCGACCGCGGTGATGGTTTCGCCGATGTCGTGGCGGACGAGCACGCCGTCGCGCACCACCTGCTCACCGGCGACGAAAACATGGCGCACGTCCGACTTGGCGGTCGAGTAGACGAGGTGGGTGACCGGGTCGAACACCGGCACGGCGTGGGGGCGCTTCATGTCGACTAGGATCATGTCGGCGAATTTTCCGGGCTCCAGGCTGCCGATACGGTCGGCCGCGCCCAGCGCCTTGGCGCCGGCGCTGGTCGCCATGGCGAGCGCCTGCGTGGTGGAGACGACCTCGGCGCGGCCGCTGACGCCCTTGTGCAGCGTCGCCGCCAGCCGCAGCGCCATCCACAGGTCTAGGTCGTTGCCGCTGATCGCGCCGTCGGTGCCGAGCGTGACGTTGACGCCGGCGTCCAGCATGTCGGGAATGCGCGCGACGCCGGACGCGAGCTTCAGGTTCGACATCGGATTGTGGGCCACCGACGCGCCGCTGCGGGCGAGGATGCCGATCTCCTCGTCGTCGAGGTGGACGCAGTGCGCAAGCACTGTGCCGACGTCGAGCAGGCCGAGGTGGTCGAGGTGGCGGATCACCGAGCGGCCGTAGCGGCCGGACACGTCGGCCTGCTCGGCGCGGGTCTCGGCGGCGTGCGTCGAAAACAGCGCGCCGTGGCGCTCGGCGATGGTTTTGGCCGTCTTGAGATTATCCGGCGACACCGTGTAGGCGCCATGCGGCAGGATCGACGGCAACACGTCGTCCGAATTGCCGAACTCGTCGAAGAAGGATTCGGCAGCGGCGATCCGCCCTGCGAGGTCATGGCCGTTGACGCCCGGCGGGTCGAAGAAGATGCCGCCGGTGGCGATGCGCATGCCGAGCTGCCGCGCCGCCCTTACCGTCTCGGCCGGATACCAGAACATGTCCATGACGGTGGTGACGCCGGACAGCAGCAGTTCGGCGAGGCCGAGAACGCTGCCGAGATGCGAGGTCTCGGGGTTGAGGATGGCGCCCTCGGCCTTCCACACCGTCTGCAGCCACGGCTCCAGCGCCAGGTTCTCGACCAGGCCGCGAAACAGGCTGTCGGCGGCGTGGCAGTGGGTGTTGATCAGGCCCGGCATGAGGATGTGGCCGGCGCCATCGACGACCCGGCTGGCACCAGCGACCAGCGGCGCCAGGTCGGCAGCCGGCGCGACCTGCAGGATGCGGCCATTGTCGACGACCACGCCGCCGGCCGGGATCACCGTGTTCGCGGCGTCGCAGGTGACGACGGTGGCATTGGTGACGATCAGGTCCATCAGCGTTCCTCCCTAGGCCGCGCGGTTTCGCCGGGTCCAGGACAAGATCACCAGCACCACCAGCGTGGCAAGGTAAGGCATCATGTCGGTGAACTGCTGCGGCAGGCCGAAACCCTGGACGCGGAAGGACAGGCTGTCGACGGCGCCGAAGACGACGGCGATGAGGAAAAGCGGCCACGGCCGGCCGCGCGACAAAAGCACCGCCACCACGGCGATCCAGCCGCGCCCGGCGCTCATGTTCTCGACGAACAGGTTGACGTTGGCGATCGACAGCTGCGCGCCGGCAAGGCCGCACAGCGCGCCGCAGCCGACCAGCGCCCATAGCCGCACCCGGCGCGGGCTGACGCCGCCCGCCTCGAGCGCGGCCGGGTTCTCGCCGGCGGCGCGGATGCGCAGGCCGAGCCGGTGGCGGGCGAAGAAGAAGTGCAAGGCCGGCACCATCAGCACGGCCACGTAGAACAGGATCGACTGGCCGCTCAGCATCGGTCCGATGAACGGGATCGACGCAATCAGCGGGATGTGGATAGGCTCGAAGCCGGCAATCGCCGGGTCGTTGAAGGCGCCGGACACGTCGAAGATGGCGCGCAGCAGGAAGACGGTGACGCCGGCGGCAAAAATGTTGATGGCGATCGACACGACGATGGGATCGCCGCCGCGGCGCAGGTTGAACTCGGCGAACAGCAGCGCCATGGCGACGCCGGCCAGCACGGCGGCGAGCGCGCCGGCATAAGGCGAACCGACAAAATAGGCGCCGAGCACGGCAGCGAAGGCGCCAGCCAGCATGAACCCTTCGAGCGCGATGTTGAACACGCCGGCGCGTTCGCACAGCGCCCCGCCGAGCGCGGCGAGCAGGATCGGCGTGACGAAACGCGGCACCGAGGCGGCAAACGAGCTGTCGAACAGAAGCTCAAGCATCGGCGTCTCCGCCGCGCCGGCTCGATGCGAACAGGGCGCGCGAGACCCGGCTGGCGACGAACAGGATGATCACCGCCTGCATGACCAGCGCGATCTCCTTGGGCACGCCGGCGGCGCGCTCCATGCCGGCCGCGCCGGTCTGCAGCGCCGCGAAGAAGAAGCCGGAGAGCGGCACCAGCCACGGGATCATGCCGACCAGCAGCACCGCGATGATGCCGGTCCAGGCATAAAGCGGCTGCACCAGCATGCCGTCGATGTAGCGGTGGTGGATGCCGAACACGGCGATGGCGCCGACCAGGCCGGCGATGGCGCCGCTCATCGCCAGCGTCTGCAACGCCAGCCGGCGCACCGGCAGGCCGACGGCGCGGGCGAAGTCGGCGGACAGGCCGTTGAGGCGCGTGTGGTAGCCGTGCACGGTCGAGCGGCTGTAGATGATGGCGAACAGGGCCGCGACTGCGATGAACAGGATGCCGATGTCGAGGCGGGTGCCGGGGAAATAGGGCAGCCATGTCGCCTGCGGCACCAGGTGCGACTGCACCATGCCGGATTCGACGTCGCGGAACGGATGCGCGACCAGATAGGACGCGATGTAGCGGGCGGGATAGTTGAGCAAAAGCGAGCCGACCAGCAGCGGCACCCCGACATAAAGCTGCAGCACGCCGGCAAGCAGCGCCCACAGCGCCCCGGCCGCCATGGCGGCAAGGATCGCCACGGTGAGCACCAGCAGCGGCGGGCCGGGCAGCAGGATCGCCACCAGCGCCGCGACGAGGCCGCCGACGACCAACTGGCCCTCGCCGCCGATGTTGAACAGGCCGGCGCGGAAGGACAGCAGCACCGATATCGCCATGCCGACGATCAACGCGGTGCGCGACAGCGTCGCCATCAGGTAGGCGAAGCGGCGGCCGCCGAAGGCGCCGTCGAAGAAGCCGGCAAGCGCCGCGCCGAACGGCGCCTCGACCAGGGCCATCAGCACGAAGAAAACCGCGACGATCGACGCGGCCACGCCCAGCCAGGGCAGCAGTTCGCCGCGTGCGAGGTTGCGCGCGCCGTTCACGCGACCTCCGCCAGCGCGCTTGCGGCGCGCGAGGTCATCAGCCGGCCGATGCGTTCGCGGCTGGCGTCGCCGCCCGCGACCTCGCCGGCGAACGCGCCTTCGTACATGACGAGGATGCGGTCCGACAGCGCCAGGATTTCGTCGAGCTCGGAGGAGATCAGCAGCACGGCATGGCCTTCGTCGCGCATGCGCATCAGCTCGCCATGGATGAAGTCGATGGCGCCGATGTCGACGCCCCAGGTTGGGTTCTCGGCAACGACCAGCGGGGTGGCGCGGGCGAGTTCGCGCCCCACCACCAGCTTCTGCTTGTTGCCGCCGGACATGGTGGCAGCGCGCGCCGACGGCCCGCCGACCCGGATCCGGTAGCGCTCGATCAGCCCGCGGGCGAAACGCACCATGGCGGCGCGATCGAGGAAGGGCCCGCGCGTGAAGGCGGCCCGATCGTCGCGGCCGGCATTGGCGTTTTCGGCGACGGTGGCCGCGAGCGCCAGGCCGACACGCTGGCGGTCCTCCGGAATGTAGCTCATGCCGAGATGCCGGCGCTGCTCGACGTCGAGCGTCTCGATGCGTTTACCGCACAGCGTGACGCGGCCGGCCGTCACCGGCCGCAGGCCGGCCAGCGCCTGCACCAGCTCGGCCTGGCCGTTGCCGCTGACGCCAGCGATGCCGACGATCTCGCCGGCGCGGACCGAGAAGCTCAGCGGCCCCACCGCCCTGCCCCGACCGGTCGCGGCGAGGCCATCGACGGCGAGCACGACATCGCCGGCGGGGTGCGGTGTGCGCTGGCGCACCGGCGGCAACGCGCCGCCGATGATGCCGCGCGCGATCTCGTCCTTCGTCGTCTCGGCCAGCGGGCTGGACGCGACCAGCCGCCCGCCACGCATGACGCTGACGCGGTCGGCGATCTCCATGACCTCGTCGAGCTTGTGAGTGATCAGCACGATCGCCTTGCCGGCGGCACGGAAGCTGCGCAGCACGGCAAACAGCCGATCCTTCTCCTGCGGTGTGAGCACAGAGGTCGGCTCGTCGAGGATGAGAACTTTTGCCTCGCGGTAAAGCATCTTCAGGATTTCGACCACCTGCCGCTCGCCGACCGACAGGTCCGATACGACGCGGTCGAGGCCGATGGCGACGCCGTGGGTCTCGGCGCTGTCGGCTAGCCGGCGGCGGGCCGCCGCGAAATCGACGAAACCGAACCGGCCGACCGGCTCGGAACAGAGAAGGATGTTCTCCAGCACGGTCATCTGCTCCTGCAGCATGAAATGCTGGTGCACCATGCCCAGTCCGGCGGCGATGGCGTCCTGCGGCGTGCGCCAGCGCCGCGCAACACCATCGACGCTGACCGTACCTTCGGCCGGCTCGACCAGGCCGAAGGCGACATTCATCAGCGTCGACTTGCCGGCGCCGTTCTCGCCGACCACGGCATGGATCTCGGCCGGCGCGAAGGCCAGCGAGACACCGTCCACGGCGGTCAGCGCGCCGAAGCGCACGGTGATGCCGTCCAGAGCGACACGCATTCCGAACACCCGATCAGGAGCAGAGGCGCCTGCCGCCAGGGCGGCGGGCGGGGCGACCGCGAGTAAACCCGGCAGGGTCGACCCCCACTCCGTCTCGCCCTTCGGGCGAGCCACCTCTCCCCCGTTCGACGGGGGAGAGGAAGGGGGCCAAGCGGTGCGGCCGGTGCTTCCTCTCCCCCGTCGAGCGGAGGAGAGGTGATTTGCGAAGCAAACCGGAGTGGGGGTCGACCGCCATAGGCGGTTGCCCTGGGCCAGCCATCACTTGGCGAACATCGGGTCTTCGAGCTTCAGCGAGCCGTCCTCGATGCTCTTGGCGACGCTGCGCAGCTTCTCGACCACTTCGGGGTGCTTGGCGATCTCGCACTGGCTGCTCGCGAGTTCGGCATCGTCCAGCGCCATGGCGTCCATGCCGCCTTCCTTCAGGCCGAGCGAGGCGACGGTCTTCTTGCCGCCGTCGAGAATGCCGCCGATGGCCGCCACCATGGCGGTGTCGACCCGCTTCAGCGTCATGTCGACGATCTGGCCCGGCAGTTCGGGGCAGTGGTTCACGTCGACCGAGAACACCCGGAACTTCTTCTCCTTGGCCGCCTCGAACACGCCGTAGTCGCCGCCCGAGGTAGCGGTGAAGATCAGGTCGGCGCCGGCGGCGTTCATGGCGACAGCCTGCTCCTTGGCGCGCACCGGATCGGCGAAGGGATTCTCGCCGCCGACCCAGCGGATATCGACGGCGACGTCCGGCGCCACCGACTTCACGCCTTGCGCGTAACCGTCGGTGTAGCGGTGCAGGAACGGGATATCGAGCGCACCGACCACGCCGACCTTCTTCGATTCGGTCAGCATGCCGGCGGCGACACCCATCAGATAGCTTGCCTCGTATTCGCGGAACACCGCGCAATGCACGTTGTCGGGCTGGGCGTCGATGCACTGGTCGACGATCAGGAACTGAGTGTCCGGCGCGGTCGGCGCGACGTCCTTGACGATGTCGTTGAACTCGAAGCCGAGCAGCACGACGATGTCGGCGCCGTCGTTGACGGCGGCGTTGACATTCTCCAGCCGCTCGGCAGCGGTCTTGCTCTCATAGGTCTTGACGTCGGCGCCATACTTCTGGCCGGCCGCCTCGATGCCCGCCTTGCCCATCTTCAGGAAGGCGTTGACGCCGATCGCGTCCGGCGAGACGTAGACGAACAGCTTGTCCGCGGCTTGCGCCGCGGTCGCCATCGAGGCGACGCCGAACACGCCGGCCGTGAGCCATTTTCTCCAGAAACCCATATCCTCAACTCCCTGTTTTGGAGATCCCTCGCGGCATCGCCGGCTGGTAATTCGATCCGCCCGGACCATCGCTGCCACGATGGCACACTTGCCTTCGGAACGGGACTCCGGAACGCCAAAGCCGTCCATTCGGAAGCGGGGATCGCAAACGCCTTTGACAGATATCAGGGTCGTTTCTAACATTTGTCAATGCGATCTGCATTTGATGAAATGGAGAGTTGGGGATGACCACGGCGTTTTTCGTTCCGGCCGGCGGCGGGCAGGAATTCTGGACCGACGAGCGTTGCTACATCACCGAGCTGCACAATTGCGACCAGTCGCCGGAGGCTTCGCTGGCGGTCGCGCGGGTCACGCCGGGCGTCACCACGCAATTGCACAAGCTCGCCGGTATTTCCGAGCGCTACATCGTGCGCCAGGGCGAAGGTTTGCTGGAGGTGGACGGTGTCGGCCAGAGGCTGAAGGTGGGTGATCAGGCGGTCATCCCCGCCGGCGCCAGCCAGCGCATCGAGAACACCGGCGGCGGCGACCTCGAATTCTACTGCCTGTGCGTGCCACGCTTCGTCCCGGAAAGCTACGTGAACCTGGAGGGCTGAGCGGACGACACCACATCCAGCCCGCGCCGGGCAAAACGGGCGGCGAGCGGGCCGAGGCGGGCGGCATCCTCGCCCGATGCGTTGCCCTGGCGGGCGCGGTCGGCGATGCCGACGAAGATCACCGCGAAACGGAACAGCGCGAACGCGACGTGGAACGGCTGCAGCGGCGCGGTCGGCACCGCATGGCGGAAATAGTGGGCAATGAACGACGGCTGGTCGGGAATGCCCAGCGCGGCACGGTCGAGGCCGAGGATGCCGCCATATTCGTCCGGGGCGGTCACCCAGGGCATGCAGCAGAAGCCGAGGTCGGCGAGCGGATGGCCGAGGGTCGACAGTTCCCAGTCGAGCACGGCGACGACACGCGGCTCTTGCGGGTGAAACATCAGATTGCCGAGCCGGAAGTCGCCATGCGCGATCGATACGTGGCCGTCGTCGGCCGGCAGGTTTTCCGCCAGCCATTCCGACAGCCGGTCGAGATCGGGGATGCCCTTGGTCGGAGAATCCCGCCACTGTTTCGTCCAGCGCCCGAGCTGGCGCTCGAAATAGCTGCCCGGCCGGCCGTAATCTCCCAGGCCGACGGCGTCAGGCCGCACCGCATGCAGCTTCGCCAGCGTCTCGGCCATGGCGAGATAGAACGACTGGCGCTCTTGCGGTCCCAGGTCGGGAAGTGCGGCGTCCGAGAATACACGCCCCTCCACCCGCTCCATCAGGTAGAACGGTGTTCCCAGCGGCTCGCTGCCGTCATGGAAAAGGATCGGCCGCGGCACCGGCACGTCGGTGCCGGCCAGCGCCGACATCACGCGGAACTCGCGGTCGACCGCATGCGCGCCGCGCAGGATAAGCCCTGCCGGCTGCTTGCGCAGCACCATGCGACGCTCGCCGACGTCGACGAAATAGGTGGGATTGGACTGTCCGCCGCCGATGCGCTGGAGTTGCAGGTCGCCACGCATGCCGAGTTCGGCGGCCAGAAATTGCGACAGATCGTACGGATCGAAGTCCAGCCTGTCCGGCCCGTCCGTCGCCTTGCCGACCACATTGGTCATGACGTCGCCGCCTGCTGGCGCAGCACGAATTTCTGGATCTTGCCCGTCGCCGTCTTCGGCAGTTCGCCGAAGACGAAGCGGCGCGGCACCTTGAAGCCGGCCAGCCTTTCCTTGCAGAACGATCGCAATTCCTCAACGTCCGCGGACAGGCCGGGCTTCAGCTCGAGGAAGGCGCAAGGCACCTCGCCCCATTTCGGGTCGGGCGCGGCGACGACGGCGGCGAGCAGCACCGCCGGGTGACGGTGGAGGATACCTTCCACTTCCAGGCTGGAAATATTCTCGCCGCCGGAAATGATGATGTCCTTGGAACGGTCCTTGAGCTCGATGGCGCCGTCGGGGTGGCGCACCGCGAGGTCGCCGGTGTGGAACCAGCCGCCGGCGAAGGCGGTTTCGGTCGCCGCCGCGTCTCCGTAATAACCGGCCATCAGCGTGTTGCCGGCAAGCAGCACCTCGCCCATCGTCGCGCCGTCGGCGCCGACATCCCCGCCCTCGCCGTCGACGACCCGTACACGGTTGGCGGAGGGGTGGCTTACACCCTGGCGAGCGAGGTACGCCGCCTTGTCGGCGGGGGTGGCGTCTTCAAGATCGTCGGGCAGCGTGCACAGCGTCACCGGCCCGAAGGATTCCGTCAGGCCGTAGAGGTGGATGATGTCGATGCCGAGCGCATCGAGCTGTTCGATGAGCGCGGCCGTCGGCGCCGCGCCGCCGGTGCCGACCTGCACCCGCCGCTCCGGCAGCCGCAGCGCCCGGTCGGGATGGTTGAGCAGCATGTAGAGCACCACCGGCGCGCAAGCGAGGTGGGTCACCCGGTGCTCTTCGATCGCCTGGAAGATCAGGCCGGGATCGACCTTGTCGAGGCAGACATGCACGCCGCCCGCCGCCGTCACCGCCCAGGTATGGCACCAGCCGTTGCAGTGGAACATCGGCAGCGTCCACAGGTAGACGCTGGCGCGGCTGAAGCCGAGCGCGGCGACGTTGCCGAGCGCGTTCAGATAAGCGCCGCGATGATGGTAGACCACGCCCTTCGGCCGGCCGGTCGTGCCGGAGGTATAATTGATGCAGAGCGGCTGCCATTCGTCGGTCACGCCGGTGACGGCGAAGTCGGCCGGCTGCCCGGTTTCCGTGAGGATATCCAGCGTGTCGCCCTCGCCGCCCGGTCCGTCGGCCAGCAGCACGACGCGTATGCCGGCGCGGCGGCCGGCGTCGCGCGCCACGGCGATGCAGGAAGCGTCGGCGACCAGCACCCGGCTTTCGCTGTGGCCGAGGATGTAGGCGACCGTGTCGGTGTCGAGACGGGTGTTGATGCTGTTCAGCACCGCGCCGATCGCCGGCACGGCGTAGTGAGCCGCGAGCATTTCGGGCCGGTTGACGCACATGAACGACACCACGTCGCCGTGTCCGACGCCCTCGCCCTCCAGCCATGCCGACAGCCGCGCCGCCATCGCGGCGAAGGCACGGTACGTCCATCGCCGGTCGTGCCAGATCACCGCCGTGCGCCCGCCATGCGCCTCGACGGCGCGGACGAGGAAATCGGCGGGCGTGAGCGGCCGGAAATTTGCGGGGCGCGGCGCCAGATGCGGCTCGCTACGCATTGCCGTCCACCGGCCACGACCAGAAGCCTGCCGCCTCGTCGTCGAGGAAGCGGTTGAGCACCATCTTGTGCACCTCGTCGGCGCCGTCGACCAGCCGCGCCTGCCGAGCGTAGCGGTAGATCCACTCAAGCACCGTGTCCTTGGAATAGCCGCGCGCGCCGTTGATCTGAATGCCGACGTCGGCGGCGGCATGCAGCAGGTTGGCGACATGCACCTTGGCCATCGACACTTCCTTGCGGGCGAAGCCGCCGCGGTCGAGCTCCCAGGCGGCCTTCATCACCAGCAGCCGGCCGATCTCGATGCGCATGGCGAGGTCGCCCAGCATCATCTGCACGCTTTCGCGCTCCGCCAGCCGCTTGCCGAAGCCGCTGCGCTCGGCCGCATAGGCGCGGGCGATCTCGACGCAGCGTTTCGACAGGCCGAGCCAGCGCATGCAGTGCGTCAGCCGCGCCGGCCCGAGCCGCACCTGCGTGACCTTCATGCCGGCGCCGACGCCGCCGAGGATATTCTCCTCCGGGATTTCCAGCCCGTCGAATTCGAGCTCGCAATGGCCGCCGTGTTCCTCCGGCCCCATGATCTCGATGCGGCGGACGATGCGCCAGCCCGGCTGGTCCTTGTGGTAGAGGAAGGCGGTAAGGCCATGGCGCGGGTCGTCGGAAGTGCGGGCGATCAGGATGAAATGGCTGGCGTCGGCAGCACCGGTGATGAACCATTTGCGGCCGGAAACAATGTAGCGGTCGCCGCGCTTCTCCGCCCGCGTCAGCATCATCGACGGGTCGGAGCCGCCGCCGGGATGCGGCTCGGTCATGGCGATCGACGAGCGGACCTTGCCCTCGACGATCGGCTTCAGCCATTTTTGCTTCTGTTCGTCAGTCCCGAGTTTCTCCAGCACCATCATGTTGCCGTCGTCCGGCGCGGCGGAGTTGAATACCACAGGGCCGAAGATCGAGCGGTTCATCGCCTCGTAGCAGACGGCCATGCCGACCTTGCCGAGCCCTTGGCCGCCCGTCTCCGGCTTGAGCTGCAGGCACCACAGGCCTTCGGCGCGGGCCTTCGCCCGCAGCGGCTCCAGAACGTCGAGCGCGATGTTGCCGTAGGCGTCGTAGCTGGCAGGATCGGCTTCCAGCGGCAGGATGTGCCGGTCGACGAAAACGTCGATACGCCGGCGATAATCCTCGACCTCGGCGGGAATGCGGAAATCCATCGTCTGCTCCGGGTCGGTTCTAAAGGGATGAAACCAGATGGCCGCCGTCCACGGCTACCACGGCGCCGGTCATGTAGCGGCCGGCATCGGAGGCGAGCAGCAGCAGCGGCCCATCGAGGTCTTCCGGCCGGCCGAGCCGCCGCTGCGGGATACGCTTGATCATCGCCTCGCCGGCCGGCGTCGCGAAGAAGTCGCGGTTGATGTCCGTCTCGATGTAACCCGGGCAAAGCGCATTGACCCTTATGCCGAACCGCGCCCACTCCAGCGCCAGCGCCTTGGTGAGCTGGATCAGGGCCGCCTTGGAGGCGCAATAGGCGGAAAGATCGCCCGCCACATGCAGCCCCGCGATCGACGCGACGTTGACGATGGCGCCGCCGCGGCCGGCGTCACGCAAGGCACGCGCCGTCGCCTGCGCCACCAGGAAGGCGCCCTTCAGGTTGACGTCGAAGACGGCGTCCCACTCCGCCTCGCCGAGATCGATGGCGCGACCGGCGCCGCTCACGCCGGCATTGTTGACGACGATGTCGAACGGTTTTGCGTCGGCGAAAGCCGCTGCGATGCTCGCCGGATCGGCGACGTCGAGCGCCAGCGACCGCGCCATGCCACCAGCCGCGAGGATATCCGCGCAGGCGTTTTCAAGTGCTTCCACGCGGCGCGCTGCCAGCGTGACCGCAGCGCCGCGCGCCGCCAGAAGCCGCGAAAAATGCAGCCCGAGCCCGCTTGAGGCTCCGGTCACCAGAGCCGACTTCCCCGAAAGATTGTCGATCATAAACTCCTCCCGCCCGCCATCATCTCCGGGCACCGGGCGAAAAAGGGAAAGGTGGCACGCAGCGAACGTGCGCGCCAGCCTCTCCGACGTTGCTACCAAGGCAAACGCCTGAAGCGCCCGTGCCGCCCCTCACCCTTACCCTTTCCCCGTGAAAAACGGGGAGATGGGGACATCCAGGCGACGCGAGGACGCACCAACGTTGCGCCAGGCGCCGCCGCCGGCGGTTGACCCCGAGGGTCACGCCCCCCTCTCCCCGTCCTTCACGGGAGAGGGTAAGGGTGAGGGACGTCATGAACGTCTCGAGCGATTGCCCCAAGCGGGATGCCGGCGATGGACATCAAGGCTTCAGCGTCTCCACGAACCAGTCGCGCGCCATGGCGGCGGCCACCTTGACCTTCGACTGGTCGGAATAGAGCGTCATGTGCGAGGTGTGCGGCAGCACCTCCAGCTTCTTCTTCGTCGACGGGATCTGGTTGAAGGCGCCGATCTCCAGGTCCCAGAGCGTCAGGTCGTCGCCCTCGGCAACGATCATCAGCGTCGGCGTGTTGTAGATGCGCTTCACGAACGGGCCGACGTCGTAGTTCATCAGCAGGTCGACCGACTCGACCGAACTGCTGTTCTGGTAGAGCGGCGCCTCCGAGGCCTTGATGGCGAGGAAGGTGCGCACGGTTTCCGGGAACGGCCACGCGGAGACTTCCTCGGCCGAGTTCTCGGTGGCGTGCGGCAGGTAGAGCCGTTCGCCGGTCTCGTAGCGCTGCTTGCGGTCGCGTAGCACGAGGTCCCAGAGCGCGCGGTACTCCATGGTGCCGTGGGCACGGCGCATGTTCTCGTAGCCGTCGATCACCGGGATCTGGCTGACGATGGTTTTCACGCGCGGATCGATCGCGGCGAGGATGAGGGCGTGGCCGCCGGAATAGGAGATGCCCCACACGCCGATGCGGTCGGGATCGACGAGGTCGTGCCGTTCGAGGAAGCTGATGGCGTTCTGGTAATCCTTGACCTGCGCCCACGGGTCGAGGTGCTGGCGATCGTCGCCGTCGCTGACGCCGAGGTTGCGGTAATCGAAGATCAGCGCGTTGATGCCTGCCTCGGCGAACGCCTTGGCATAGGTCGGCATGACGATCTCGCGCACGTAACACCAGCCACCGGCGAGCACCACGGTCGGCGAGCGCTTCGACTCGCTGGCGAGGTACAGCCAGCCGCGCACCGTCGTGCCCTCCGACTTGAATTCAACGTCCACTCTGTTGGTCATCTGATTTCCTCTGCACTTCCTACAATCGATTGCATTTCGATCTCAAAATATCCGCATGATCACTGCCATCGCTCAGTCCCGGTAGCAGACGTCGCGCGCCGCCTTGGCGATGCGTGACGCGTTGGGAATGAGTTCGCGTTCCAGTCCGGAATGATAAGGCATTGGAACGTCGGCCATGCCGACGCGCGCCACCGGCGCGTCCAGCCAGTCGAAGGCGTCCTCCATGATCCGTGCGGAGATTTCCGCGCCGAAGCCGTAGGTCGTCCAGCCCTCATGCGCGACGACGCAGCGGTTGGTCTTGCGCACCGAGGCCAGGATAGTCTCGCTGTCGAGCGGCCGCAGGCAACGCGGGTCGATCACCTCCGCGTCGATGCCGTCGCGGGCCAGGTCGCGCGCCGCCGCCAGCGCGGCGTCCACCATCGCCATGGTCGCCACGATGGTGACGTCCTTGCCCGGCCGGCGGATCGCCGCCTTGCCGATCGGCAGCGCATACGGCGCCTCCGGCACCGGACCGCGGCTCTGCTGGTAGAGCAGCTTGTGCTCGATGAAGACGACCGGGTTGTCGTCGCGGATCGCGGCAGTGAGCAGCCCCTTGGCATCGTAGGGGTTCGACGGCGCCAGCACGATCAGCCCGGGAATGTGGGCGAACCAGGTCTCCAGCGATTGCGAATGCTGCGCGCCGAGGCGGATGCCGCCGCCTTGCGGGCCGCGGATCACCAGCGGGATGCGCGCCTCGCCGCCGAGCATGAAGCGCAGCTTCGCCGCCTGGTTGACGATGGCGTCCATCATGTGGGTGATGAAGTCGAAGAACTGCACCTCGACGATCGGCCGCAGGCCGGTCAGCGCCGCGCCGACAGCCGCGTTGGCCATCGCGTTTTCTGATATCGGCGTATCGCGTACCCGCTCGGCCCCAAACCTTTCCTGCAAGCCGCCGGTGCACTGGAACAGCCCGCCGATGCGGCCGACATCTTCGCCGAGCAGGATCACGCTGCCGTCACGCTGCATCTCCTGGTGCATGGCCTCGCGCAGGGCCTCGACATAGCCGAGCTGGCGCGCTCCGGCCTCCGGCTCGGCCTCGGCCGGCGCCAAAGGCGCGAGCACGGCGGGAAACAGGATATCCATCCCCGGCTCGGCCGCCTTTTCCGCGTCGGCGATCGCCTGTTCCACCTCGGCGTCCGCCTTGGCCTTGATCGCGTCGAGGCGGTCCTGGCCGACCTGCCGCTGGCGAAGCTGCGCCGCCATGCCGTCGATCGGGTCGCGCTGGCGCCAGGTGTCTTCTTCCGCCTGCGGGCGGTAGCGCGGCAAATTGGTGCGCATCGAATGGTCGCCGGAGCGATAGGTCATCGCCTCGATCAGGCTCGGCCCTTCGCCGGCGCGGGCCCTCGCCACCGCCGTCTCGACCGCAACTTTAACCGTGACGGCATCGTTGCCGTCGATGGTCTGGCCGGGAATGCCGTAAGCCGCCGCACGGGCGGAGATGCGCGGGACGGCGGAGGCGCGCTCGACGCTGAGCGACAGGCCGTAGCCGTTGTTCTCGCACAGGAAAATGACCGGCAGCTTCCATAGCGCCGCAAGGTTGAGCGCCTCGTGGAAGATGCCTTCGTTGGCGGCGCCGTCGCCGAAGAAGGCGACGCACACCTGGCTGGTGCCGCGGATGCTGGCCGACAGCGCCGCGCCCGTGCCGATGCCGATGCCGGCGCCGACGATGCCGTTGGCGCCGAGCACGCCGTGGTCGAGCGCGGCGATGTGCATCGAGCCGCCGAGCCCGTGGCCGTAGCCGGTGACGCGGCCGAACAGCTCGGCCATCATCTTGCCGGTGTCGGCCCCCTTGGCGATGCAGTGGCCGTGGCCGCGATGGTGCGAGACGATGTAGTCGTCCTCACCGAGCGCCGCGCAGGCGCCGACGGCGATCGCTTCCTGGCCGACGCAGGAATGCGCGGTGCCCTTGATGACGCCGGACTTGAACAGTTCCGCCGCCCGTTCTTCGAACCGGCGGATGCGCCACATGTCGAGAAGGAAAGTTTCGAGCTCGGCTGTCTCCACGACGGGAGACGCGCCGGGCGCGACCGAAACCACCCTTTCCCGACGCGCCAGGCTCATGAGAACAGGCACCCGCCGTTCACGTCGATGGTGGCGCCGGTGAGGTACGAGCCGTCCGGGCCGGCGAGGAACGAAATCGCCGAGGCGATCTCTGACGGCTCGGCGGCGCGGCCGACCGGGATCTTGTCCCATTCGGTCTTCTTCATCGCCTCGAAGCTGACGCCGCGCTTGGCCGCTTCCTCGTGCAGCGCATCGAGATGCATCGAGGTGGCGACATTTCCCGGCGCCACCGAGTTGACGCGGATCTTGTCGCCGGCGAGTTCGGCGGCGGCCGTGTGCGTCAGCGAGATGACGCCAGCCTTGGACGCGCAATAGGCGCCGAAGAAGCCGTGACCGCTCTTGCCGTACCAGCTCGACACGGTGACGATCGACGCCCCGTCCGCAGCCCGCAGCGCCGGGATGAAATGCTTCATCAGCAGAAGGTTGGCGCGCAGGTTGATGTTGAAGACGCGGTCCCATTCCTCGACGTCGAGCGACTCGATCGAGCCGACCTTCTGCAGCACGCCGGCGACCAGGCCGAGGAACTTCAGCGGCGCGCCGATCGCGGCGATCTCCTTGTCGATGGCGCCGTAATGGGCCGGGTCGGTGATGTCGGCCGACACGCCGACCACCGTCGCCCCTGTCGAGGCGGCGACTTCGCTCGCCACCTCCTTCACCTTGTCGGTCAGGTCGACCAGCACCAGCGAAAAGCCGTCCCGAGCAAGCCGCTCGGCGGTGGCGCGGCCGATGCCGCCGGCCGCGCCGGTGATAACACCCGTACGCGCGCTCATTGCAGGATCATCCCGCCGTCGATGAGCAGCACCTGGCCGGTCATGTAGTCGGACTGCTCCGACCACAGGAAACGCACCGTGCCGACGACGTCCGACGGCTTGGCGACTCGGCCGAGCAGGATCTGGCTGGCGAGCGAGTTCATCGCCTCGCCCGGCGCCGAGCTGGCGCCCATCGCCAAAAGGTCGGCGTCGAGCTTTTCCCACAGCGGGGTGTCGACGACGCCCGGGCCGAAGGCGTTGACGGTGATGCCCTTGCCGGCGAGCGCCCGTGCGGCCGCCTGGGTCAGGCTGATCACCGCCGCCTTGCTCGCCGAATAGGGCGCGAAGTCGGGGAAGCCGGTGCGGCCGGCGATCGACGCGGTGTTGATGATCTTGCCCTTGCCGCCGTCCTCGATCATCGCCTTGGCGGCTTCCTGGATGCCGATCAGCACGCCGAGCGCGTTGACGTTCATGATCGCGTTCCAGGTCTTCTCGGTGGCTTCCAGGAACGGCTCCGGCTTGTTGAAGCCGGCATTGTTGACCATCACTGCGATGCCGCCGAATTCCTTCCGGCAGGTGGCGATCGCGGCCTTCACCTCGTCGCGGGCGGTCACGTCGACCTTGGCGAAAACCACGCGGCCGGCATGCGCCTTGCCGAGTTCCTCGACGGTGCGGGCGCCGACCTCGGGGTCGATGTCGGCGATCACCACGCCATAACCGTCCTCCAGCAGCGCCGTCGCGATCTGGCGGCCGATGCCCCGGGCGGCGCCCGTGACGATGGCGCCCTTGCCTTGTTTGCTCATCTTCAACTCTCCTCTCGAAAATCTGGTCTTGAACGCCGGTGCTCAGGCGTGCGCGTGCCGCGCCCGCCCTTTGCGCCGGAGCTGGTAGTCGAGCAAAAGCATGGCGAGCAGGATGCCGCCGGTGACGATGCTCTCGAACGATCCCGGTATGCCACCAAGCGCCACCGCCGACGAGATCAGCCGGATGATCAGCGCGCCGACCAACACGTTGATGATGGTGCCGCGCCCGCCTTCCAGCGGCACGCCGCCGACCACGGCGACGGTGATGCCGGCGAGCAGGAAGCCGTCGAAGCCGATGCCCGAGGCCGAGCCGGAACGCAGCGCGGCGAGAATGCCGGCGGTGGCGCCGAGCATCGCCGAGCCGGCGAAGGCGGCCATGTAGACCGGCCGCGTCGACACGCCGGAACCGCGCGCCCGCTCGACATTGCCGCCGACCGCGTACATGGCGAGCCCGAGCTTGGTGCTGCGCATGAGGTAACCGACGATCAGCACGATGACGAAACCGACGATGCCGAGCAGCGTCACCGGACCCCACGGGAGGACCAGGGCGTCGGACACGTAGAACAGGTCGCCGGGCAGGATCGCCGGGCGTTTTGGCGCCAGCACCAGCGCCAGGCCGCGCAGCGCGATCAGCATGCAGACGGTGAGCACCAGCGAGTTCACGCCGGTGCGGTCGATGATGTAGCCGATGAACGCGCCGTACAGGCCGGCCGTCAGCAGCGCCGCGACGATGCCGAGCGTCAGCGAGGTTTCGGCCAGCGACAGCGCCATGATCGCCGCCACCGCCGCCACCGAGGCGACGGCGAGGTCGAGCTGGCCGACCACCATGGTCAGCATGATGCCGGTGCCGACCAGCGCGATCAGCCCGATGTTCTCGGTGATCGAGGCGGCGTTGGATATCGAGGCGAACCCCGGAATGGTCGCCGACAGCACCACCAGCAGGACCGCGCAGACGGCGAGCCTGACCTTGAAGCCGGCGTCGAGATCGAACAGGCTTTTCATGGGTTGCGCGCCTTCAGCATGGTCATCGACAACAGCACGCCGCCGGCCAGCAGCCCTTTCATCAGGTCGCGCACGCCGGCGTCGATGCCGAGCAGAAGCATGATGTTGCCGAGCATGGTCAGCACGATCGCGCCGAAGCCAGCCCGCCAGAGCTGCCCCTCGCCGCCCTGGATGGCGATGCCGCCGACGAGGATCGCCGCCACGACGTCGATGGTTAGGCCGCGGAACATGTCGCTCTTGGCCTGCGACACCTGGCCGACGACCAGGATGCCGACAAGTGCTGCGGCTAGCGCCGCGGCGATGAAGGCGATGACGATGATGCGCCGCGTCGGAATGCCGATCAGCTCGGCGGCGCGCGCGTTGGCGCCGGTCAGCACCATCTGCCGGCCGAGTTTGGTGCGCGACAGGAACAGCGAGCCGAGCACCAGGAGCACGACGAAGATGATCGCCTGGTTGGGGATGCCGAAGGTGGTGCCGCCGCCGAGCCAGGCGATCGGATTGGGGCTGAGCGTGATGGTGCGGTTGTCGGCCAGCATCACCACCGTGCCGAACAGCACGGAACCGAAGGCGAGCGTGGTGACGATCGGGTTGAGGCCGCGCGACACCAGATACCCCTGCGCGCCGCCGAGCAGGATCGCGGCGATGAAGGCGAGCAGCACGGCGAGCAGCACCGGCTGGCCGGCCGACACGGCGGCGGCGAAGATATAGGCAGCGGTGACCGCCTGCTGTTCGATCGCCAGGCTGACGAACTTGCCGCTGATGGTGATGGCCGCCGTGCCGATGGCTGCGATGCCGGTGATGGCGGAGGCCTGCACCACGGCGATCAGGTTCGGCGCGGTGCCGAAACCCTCGACGGTCAGCGCCGCGACGCCGGCGAGCGCTATGATCGGCAGGAACGGGCCGGCGCGCCGCATCCAGCTGCGCGCTCCGCCCTTCGCCTGGGCCGCCGAACCGGCGCGTGCCGTCGCGTCATTCACGGTCAAGTCCGCCATGTGTGATCCATGTGGCGAGCGCGTCGCGGGACAGGGTCCCGGCCGGCGCTTCATGCACCAATCGGTTGTTGTGGAAGACCAGGACCCGTTCGCCGAAGCCCAGGACCTCATCCAGGTCGGTACTGGCGAACAGCACCGCCAGCCCTTCGTCGGCCAGCGCGCGCAGGAGGCGATAGATTTCGGCGCGGGCGCCGACGTCGACGCCGCGTGTCGGCTCCTGTAGCAAAAGCACGCGCGGATTGTTCGACAGCCATTTGCCGATCGACACCTTCTGCGCGTTGCCGCCCGACAGCGCCCGCACCGGGCGCTCGCGATAGGCCGGCAGGATGGTCATGCGTTCGGCGATGCCCTCGACCGAGCGGCGCAGGCCGGAGGCGCTGACGATGCCCCACAGGCCGGAGGCCGCGAGGCCGGGCGCGCTGAGGCTTTCCCAGACCGGCAGGTCGCGGAAGAAGCCGTCGAGCTGGCGGTCGTCGGAGCAATAGGCGACGCCCGCCTTCGTGCGTTCGGACTCGAATTCGACCGCGCCGCCGCTCATCCGGCTGACGCCGGCGATCGCCCGCAACGGCTCGACGAAGCCGCTGCCGAGCTGGCCGCAGGTGGCCACCACCTCGCCGGGGCGCAGGTCTAGGCTGACGGGCGCGGCCAGTCCCGCGGTGAGCGAATCCTTCAGGCGCACGGCCGGCGATGCCGCCGGCTTGCCCTTGCCGCCGCCCGGATAGAGCTCCTCCAGGTTGCGGCCGATCATGGCGTGGACGACCCGCGCGATGGTGGCGTCGCCGGTGGCGAACTGGTCGGCGAGGCGGCCGTTGCGCAGTACGACGGCCTGGTCGCAGATCTCGTCGAGCTCGTTCAGCCGATGGGTGATGTAGAGGACGATGTTGCCCTCGCTGGCCAGCCGGCGCACCGCCTCGTGCACCAGCACGATGTCGCTGTCGGCGAGCGCTGCGGTCGGCTCGTCCAGCACCAGCACACGCGCATCCTGCGCCAGCATGCGGGCGATCTCGACCAGCTGCCGCTCGCCGATGGTGAGGTCGCCGACCGAGGTCGCCGGATCGACGTGGCCCAGGCCGAGACGCTGCAGATAGGGCTTGCACAAGGCCGGCGCGGCGCGCCGTGGCAGCCAGCGCGACGGCTGCGCCAGCAGAAAATTCTCGGCGACGGTGAGGTTTGGCAGCACGCTGATTTCCTGCTGCACCACGGCGACGCCGGAACGCCCTGCCCGCTCGGGCGTCGACAGGTCGACCTGCTCGCCGTCGAGCCGGATGGCGCCGTCGGTCGGCGTGATCAGCCCGGACAGGATCTTCACCAGCGTCGACTTGCCGGCGCCGTTCTCGCCGAGCAGCGCCGTGACCTTGCCGCGCTCGGCCCGGAAGCTCACATCCGTCAGCGCATGCACCGGTCCGTAGGACTTGGATAGGCCGCTGATTTCCAGCATGGTTCGTGTTCGCTCGCCTTGTCGGCGCGGCGCCGCCGCGCCACACCCTGTAGAGAGCCGGAGCGGGACTTTGCCCCGCTCCGCCTCAGGACGTCGCTTAATAGACGCAGTGGTCCTGGAAGGTCTCGCCCCACAGCTTGAACTGCGACAGCACCTCGCCGGCCTTGTCCTTGTCGGTCCCGACGATGACCTGTGGGTTCGGGATGATGTTGATCTTGCTCGGCGCGAAGTTGAGTTCCGGCCGCGCGTCCGCCGTATCGGGCGCGATGTACTGGCCCTCGGTGACCTGCTTGCCGTATTCGAAATAGCGCCCCACGACGTTGAGCGAGAACCAGCCTTCCAGGCCGGCCGCCTGCACGCCCGTGGCGAACTCCTTGGCGGTCTGGATGGCGGAGATGTCGGCGATGCAGGTGGCGCTGACGAGGTAGACGTCCTTGCCGGGCACGAGGCCGACCTCTTCCAGCGCCTGCACGGCGCCGGTGACCGGGCCGTCGGAGGCGCCGTAGATGAAGTTGATGCCCTTGCCGCGTATGCTCGGGATCAGCTGGCTCATCGCCTTGTAGCCGCTGGCGTTGTCGAAGCCGGCATATTCCGAGGCGATGACGTTGAACGGCTTGTCCTTGGTGGCCTCCTGGAAACCGGCCTCGCGGTCGTCGCCGGCCGAGTAGCCAGGGATGAACTTCAGGATGACGAGGTTGCCGCCGTCGCTGGCAAGCTGGCCGCCGGCGGCGACATAGGCGTCTCGCGCCGCGAGCGCGTTCTTGCCGGCCACCTGGCCATTGAAGAAGTCGTCGACGCCGGCATAAGCGACGACGAGGTCCTCGGCTTCCGGCCGCAGCGCCTGGTTGACCTGGAACACCGGCACGCCGGTCCGGCTCAGGCGGCGCAGCGTGGCGAGACCCGCCTGGTTGTCGGCCGGCCACCAGACATAGGCGGCGGGCTGGTTGGGCGAGCCTATGCGCTGCTGTGCCTGCGCGTCCTGCTCGGTCTGGTCGAAATTGTTCTCGATGACGGTCAGCTTGTAGTTTGACTCGGCCGCGCTCTTTTCGGCGCCGCGAATCCACTGCGCCAGGTAGGCGTTGCTGCGGCTCGGCATAAGCACGACGATTTCCTTGCCCTCGCCGTCGAGCTTGCCGTCCGGCTCCTGCGCGAAGGCCGGCACGGAGGCGGCCGTCAAGGCGAAGGCGACGCCGAGGCGCGCCAGAACTTTGCTATCCATCAGTTCCTCCCAGTTGGATTGCGGGATTGATTAATCCGCAAAAAAATCCTTGTCAATCGATTGCAAAGAATGTTTCGATGCGATCTCGTCGTTGTGTGCGCCCGTGATCCGGCGGGGCCGGAAGCGGGATGGAATAAAGGTTAAGACGGTCCGGACTGGCTGCGGATGAAGAATTTGTTCAAAACGGATAAACGACGATGACGGCGGGCCGGGAGGGACGGTTGGCGCCGGGAGGACGGTCGACAATGCGTGTGCCGGAGCGGTGCGCGGCATGCGCGAAGGCAGGCTTGGGCGGGGGGCCAACCGGGAAATGACACGACTCAGCATGCGGGAGCTGGCGCAGAAGCTCGGCGTCGACCGCTCGACGATCTCGCGCGCGCTCAGCGAGGACAAGGCGCATCTGGTCAATGCCGAAACCCGCGAACGCATCCGCGAGCAGGCGCGTATCGCCGGCTACCGGCCCGACCTGACCGCATCGGCGCTGCGGCGCGGCCGTTCGCATACGGTCGGCGTGCTGGTGCCCGATCTCGGCAACGAGACCTTCATCAACGTCATCCGCACCGTCTTCCGGCATCTCGACCAGCGCGCCATGCCGCCGATGACGCCGCTGATCGCCGAGACGCTCGACCAGGCCGGTGCGACGCGCCATCTCGTGCAGACCTTCCTGTCGCGCCGCGTCGACGCCATCATCTCGCTGGCCTCCACCGAGGCGGACGCCGAGGTGCTGCGCGAAGCCGCCCGCGAGGCACCGGTGGTGCTGGCGATCCGCGCCATTTCCGGCGAGCGTTTTCCCTCGGCGCTGTGCGACGACCGCGCCGGCGGCGCCATGGTCGCCACGCATTTCGCCGAGCGCGGTCACAAGGTGGTCTGCCAGGTGCAGGGGCCGCCGATGGCCGCGACCTTCAAGCAGCGCGCGCGCGGCTTTTCCGAAGTGTGCCGGGAGCGCGGCATCGCCGAGATTCCGCAGAGCGTGTTCGCCGACAACGCCACGTCGGCGGCCGGCAAGCGGGCGCTCGATGCCCTGCTCGCCGCCAGCCCACGGCCGACCGCCGTCTTTGCCCACAATGACGCGCTGGCGCTCGGCCTGATCGAGGCGATGCGGCACCGCGGGCTGCGCTGCCCCGAGGATCTGGCGATCGTCGGGTTCAACAACACCCAGATGTCGCGCGTGCTGGCGGTGCCGTTGTCGACGGTCGAATATCCGGTCGAAGATGTCAGCCGGCACGCCGGCGAACTGGTGCGCAATCTCATCAGCAACCCGGCTTTCGCCTATGAAAGCCGGGCCTTCACACCGTCGCTGATCGTGCGTGCCTCTTCATAACGTCGTCACAGCTCCACGCATCAGGCTCGGTTGTCCATGCGCTTGTGGAACGGGTGGATTTGCACGTCGCGCCAGACATCGGCGGCGACGAACGGATCGGCGGCGTTGAAGGCGCGCACCGCTTCCAGGCTGTCGGCCTCGACGATGAACAGGCTGCCGATCATGTGTTCACCGTCCTCCGAGGTGAGCGGCCCGGAGATGACGATCTTCACCGGCGGCTTGGAGAGATAGGCCTTGTGGTCGTCGTAGCGGGCAAGCCGGCGCGACTCGGCATCGGCGTGATCGAGGCAGTGGATGACGTAGTGCACGGCTTTCTCCCTTTGCGACGGCCAAGCAAAGCATGGTGGCAACCGGCATGCACCGCCCAATTGTCCATAGTGGACTTTTTTGGCGGCGCATCCGACGGTGAAAGTGACAGCCTTGAGGCTCGAGGCTTCACACGATTGCAGCAGGACGACCAATGGCAGAGCAAGGGACGATCGGCTGGATCGGCTTCGGCAAGATGGGAGCGCCGATGGCGGCGCGGCTTTGCGCGGCCGGCCACGCTGTCGTGGCCTTCGACCCACGCCCCGACGCGGCGGAGCAGATGCGCGCTGCCCGCGTCGAGCCGGCGGCCAGTCTTGGGGCTGTCGCCACGAAATGCCGCACGATCTTTTCAAGCCTGCCCAACGACGCAGCTCTCGCCGCTGCCATCGACGGTCCGGACGGCATCGCCGCCGCGCTGGACGCCGGCCACCTGATCGTCGAGACCAGCACCGTTTCCCCGGCCGCGTCAGCCAGTGCAGCGGCAGCGCTGGCGGCGCGCGGCGCCGCCTTCCTGCGCGCGCCGGTGTCGGGCTCGACGGCCACCGCCGAGGCCGGCGCGCTGTCGGTGCTGGCCTCGGGTCCGCGCACCGCCTTCGATCGGGCGGAGCCGCTGCTCTCGGCCTTTTCGGCCAAGCGTTTTTATCTCGGCCCGGGCGAGGAGGCGCGTTACCTCAAGCTGGTGCTGAACACCATGGTGGGAACGACGGCGGCGCTCGTCGCCGAGGCGCTGACGTTCGGCCGCAAGGGCGGGCTCGATCCCGCGACCATGCTTGAAGTCATCTCGCAGAGCGTGGTCGCCTCGCCGCTGATCGAATACAAGCGCGGCCTGCTCGAGGCCGACCGTTTCGAGGCGGCGTTTTCGGTCGAGCAGATGATGAAGGATTTCGACCTCATCCTCACCTCCGCGCGCGCCGAGCATTGTCCGATGTATGTCGCGGCACTGGTGCGCCAGCACTACGAAGCCGCCTTCGCGCAGGGCCAGGGAGAGAAGGATTTCTTTGTCCTCTACCAGGAGTACGCTAAGCTCGCCGGCCTCTGACGGCGCGCGCCAGCCCGGTTCCTCGCGGCCTCCGCCGTCCAGCGGAGGAAGCTTGAACGACTACGAACTGCTGCGCATCATCGACCTGCTCGACAAGGTGCGGCTGCCGTTCCTCACCCGCATCGACGGCGCCGAGCCCGACCCCTACTGGAACATCGTTTCGGCGCTGGTGCGCGCGCACCTCACCGGGCGGCCGACGACCATCTCGACGCTGGCGCATCAGTCCGGCGCGCCCTACGCGACCGGGCTGCGCAAGATCGCGGCGATGGAAAAGCGCGGCCAGATCTTGCGCAAGGCGCGCGGCAGCACGGGCAAGAGCTTCACGCTGCATCCCAGCCCTGCCCTGCTCGACGCCTTCATCGCCCATGCGGGCGAGGTCAAGGTGCTGATGGCGCGCACCATCGGCCAGCGCGCCGGCAAGGAGAACGAGAGCGAGTATTATTTCGGCGGCTCCGCCTACGGCGCCGACGTCGTGCTGCCGCCACGGCTGGCGCAAAGGCGCGCCGGCTCGCCCGAGGTGCGCTTCCTCCTCAACGACGACAACTATTTCCAGGCGATGCGCAACATCTGGTGCGACATCCGCAACAATCTCGGCTCGCGCAGCAGCTTCGATCTCAGGCTGTTGCCGGAACTCCATGCCGAGGCGGAACGCTCGCTGGGCCAGCGCGCGCCGGCGCACGACGTCATCGGCCTGAACATGCCGTGGCTCGGTTCCTTCGCCGACGCCGGGCAGTTGCGCCCGCTCGACGATCTGATCGCGCAGAGCTCGATCCAGGCGGCCGATTTTCATCAGAGCGTGTGGCAGACAGGCAGCTGGCGGGGCCGGCAATACGGCATTCCGATCTACTGCACCGCCGAGGCGCTGCTCGCCCGCCGCGACCTGTTCGAGGAGCGCGACCTCACCTACCCACGCCGGCTGACCGAAACGCTCGCCCTGGCGAAAGCGCTGCACCGGCCGGACAAGGACATGTACGGCATCAGCTGGAACGGCGCGCGCGGCATGCCGATCGCCTCGACCTTCATGTTCCTGCTGAGCTGCTGCGGCAACCCGGTGATCAGCACGCGCGGCGGCCGTTCGCTCGCCAGCGGGCTGGACGGCCGCGACGACCTCGCCGTCAACGTCGATACGGATGCCGGCCGCACCGTGCTCGACCACCTGCAGGCGCTGGTCGCCTGCTCGCCGCCGGACGTGCTGACGGCCGACTGGGACGACGCGCTCGACACGTTTCTCACCGGCCGCGCCGCGATGGCCTACGCCTGGACGATGCGCGCGGCGCGCTGCGAGTACGACCTGCGCTCGGCCGTCAGGCGCAAGGTCGCCTACCTGCCGCACCCGGCCGGCCCCGGCGGCCGCACCGTCACGCCGCTGGGCGGCTTCGTGCTCACCGTTCCGGCCGGTCTCAGCGAGGAGCGGGCGGAGCTCGCCTTCGCCGCGATCGAATGGATGGCCTCGCACGACGCGATGAAGGAGCATGTCCGCAACGGCCTGCCGGTGGCGCCTCGTTTCTTCGTCAGCCCGGACCCGGAAGCGGCGGCGAGCACGCCGATCGTGCATTTCGTCGAGCAGGTGGCGCGGCGCAACCAGCTGCATGCGTGGCCGCGCCCCAATTTGCCGCAATACCGCGCCATCGAAAGCGTCATCGGCATCGAGGTCCATCGCGCGCTGTCGGGCGAAACCAGCCACGCGGTCGCACTACGCGCCATCCAGGCGGAGCTGGAGGCTATCATCGAGCGGCCAATTCTAGAACGCTCCGGCCGCTGAAAAATCGCGCATCGGCTGCACGGTCTTCCATGCGATCGGTGGCCGGCAAGCGAGACCGCTCTTTCCATTCGGCGCCGACCCGGTTTGCCCAGCCAATGGCAAAATATCGTAAAAACAAATAGATGATAGGCCTTCGTCGCTCCCGGCCAGCCAGCGGATCACCGCAGGCACGGCGCTTGCGCGTTATCAGGCATCGTCCGCCTTTTCAGGCTGCACATTTTTGCAATCGATTGACAAGCGCCGGGATGATGCATCATAAACACCGTGCCGCACCGCCGCGAGGGTCTCTCGCACGGGCGCGGCCTCGGGTTGACCGGCGTCGCTCTGCCATCAGCCTGCGTTTCAGGGAGGTAATGGAGCGAAAAATCGTGCAGATCACTGCAATCGATTGAATTTGCCAATCAGAGGGAGGAAACATGTCGCGCGAAGAGGATATCGTCAGCACGGTACCGCGCATCCACAATCCGGTGTCGCGGCGCGTCTTCATGCAGCTCGCCGCCGCGGCCGGCATCAGCGTGCCGGTGAGTTCGGCGATCGGCCCGCTTGGCGGCCGCGCCTTCGCCGCACCCGCCGGCAAGGCCGCCACCTGCGTGGCGACGCTGGCCAACGACTACTGGGCGGCCTTCATCAAGGGCTTCAAGGCGACGTCGGCGGCGCTCAATGTCGACCAGGTCGAGCTCTACCACGAGAACGACGCCGCCCGCGAAATCAGCCAGGTGCGCGGCCTGCCGACGCAGGGCGTCAACATGCTGATCAACACCGTCGTCGCCGCCGGCGAGGTGCCGATGATCGCCAAGCTCTGCCAGGAGAACAAGGTGTATTACACCGCCGTCTGGGAGATCCCGGCGTGGTTCACGCCTTCGGACGTCGGCGACTATTTCGTCAACTACATGACCGCCAACTCGGTCGAGGCCGGCTACCAGGTCGGCAAGGAACTGTTCAAGTCGATCGGCGGCGAAGGCGAGGTCGTGCACATCAAGGGCCTGGCGACGCCGACCGACGACGCCCGCACCGCCGGCCTGATGAAGGCGGCTGCGGAATTCCCGGGCATCAAGGTGGTCGGCGGCCTGCGCGGCGACTGGGTGCGCGAGAAGGCGCGCACGGTGATGCTGAGCATGGTCACCGCCTACCCCAACATGAAGGCGGTGTTCGCGCAGAACGACTCCATGGCGCTCGGCGCGCTCAGCGTGCTCAAGGAGCGCAACCTCACCGCCGTCAAGGTCGCCGGCATCGACGGCCTGTCGGAGGGCCTGCAGGAGGTCGCCAAGGGCGAGCAGTTCGTCGCCACCAACACCTCGCTGGCGCCCTACCAGGCGGGTTTCGCCGCCGTCACGCTGTTCGACGCGCTGTCCGGCTGGAAGCCCAGCCTGGCGGAGCGGCTGCTCTACACCGGCTCGCTGACGGCAACCGCCGAAACCGCCGCCTCGATCAACGAGAAGATCTACCAGGGCGAGCAGCTGCCGTTCGACTTCGCCAAGATGAGCCGCACGCTCAACCCGGACAACTGGGACCCGCAGAACAACATCTACCCGATCGACCCGGCCACCCAGTGGGCCGGCCAGGACGGCCAGGACAAGCTCAACCCCGCCTATGCCGACGCGGCGGCGTGGAAGGCAGAGTTCGACGCCGTCACCAAGCTCTACGCCGACCACTACAAGAGCGGCCCGTTCAAGTGACCGCTTCGCTGGTGGCTGGCCGTCCGGATCGTCCGGGCGGCCGGCCGGCCGCCGCCGCGCCGGCGCTCGAACTTCGCGACATCTCGAAATCCTATCCCGGCACCAGGGCCCTGTCCGGGGTGAGCTTCGTGCTGCGACGCCACCAGATGCTCGGCCTGGTCGGCGAGAACGGCGCGGGAAAGTCGACGCTGCTGTCCGTCATCAACGGCACGGTGCGCCCCGACGCCGGCTCGATCTCGATCAACGGCGAGGCGGTGGGCTTCGGCCACCCGACCGAAGCGGCGCGCAACGGCATCGCCACGGTGTTCCAGGAACAGGGCCTCATCCCTACCCTTCCGGTGTTCGAGAACATCTTTCTCGGCCGCGAGCGGAAATTCACGATCGCCGGCGCGCTGCGCCAGCGCAGGATGATCGCCGAGGCGCGCTCCGTGCTGGAAGAGTTGCAGGTCGACGTCAGTCCGACGGCGCTCACCGGCGGCCTGTCCTTCGGCGAGCGGCAGCTGGTCGAGATCGCCAAGGCGTTCGCGTTGAGCCGCGTCTATCCGGTCGAGCCGATCATCCTGCTGGACGAGCCGACCAGCGCGCTTTCCGACAACGAGGCCGCGAAGCTGTTCGACGGTATCGGTCGCTGGCGCTCGCGCGCCTCCTTCGTGCTGGTCTCGCACCGGCTGGCCGAGGTGTTCGCCATCTGCGACGAGGTGGTGGCGCTGAAGGACGGGCAGGTCGTCGACCAGCGCCCGGTCGGCAGCATCGATGAGACCGGCCTGCACGAGCTGATCGTCGGCCGGCAGCGCAACGATGCCTATTACCGCGAGGCGATGCAGCGCGAGCCGGCCGCGACCGTCGCGCTCAGCGCCACCGATATCGCCAGGCCCGGCCATCTCAAGGGCGTCTCGCTGGAACTGCGCGAGGGCGAGATCCTCGGCGTCGCCGGCGTGCTCGGCTCGGGCAAGTCGACGCTGGCGAAGATCGTCGCCGGCGCCGAGGCGCAGAGCGCCGGCGAGGTTCTGGTAGGGGGCAAGCGCCTGCAGCCGGGCTCGCGTCGCGACGCCATCCGCCATGGCATCGGCTTCGTGCCGGCCGAGCGCACCGTCGCCGGCATCATCGCCACCGACACGGTCGACTGGAACCTCACGCTTCCCAATCTGCGGCAGATCGCGCTCGGCCTCTTCGGCCTGATCTCGCCGGCGCGCAGCCGGGCGCTGACGCTCGACTGGATGCGGCGCCTCAAGGTGCGCGCGCCGGGGCCGGCCGCCGCCTGCCGCACGCTGTCGGGCGGCAACCAGCAGAAGATCGTCTTCGCCAAATGGCTGGCGCACGGCGTGCGCATCCTCGTGCTCGACGATCCCGGCCGTGGCCTAGACGTCGGCGCCAAGGAAGACATCTACGCGCTTATGCGCGAGGTCGCCGACGCCGGCGCGGCGGTGCTGCTCGTCTCCGACAACCTGCCCGAGCTGATCGGGCTTTCCAACCGCATCATGGTGCTACGCGACGGCGCGGTCTCCGCCATCGTCGAGGCGCCGAAAGACGCCAAGCCACGCGAAGTCGACGTGGTTTCGGCCATGCTATAGGGGCAACAATGGCCGACAGACCGGCAACCGCAGCCAAATCCAACGGCGACCTCAACCTGCGCACCATCATCCTGCCGCTGGTGGCGATCATCGTGCTGATCGCCTACTTCTCCTACGTCAATCCGCTGTTCTTCTCCTCCGCCAACGCCCTCAACATCGGCCGGCAGTCGTCGGTGCTGCTGATGGTGGCGCTGGCCGGCACGGTGGTCATCCTGATCGGCTCGATCGACCTGTCGGTCGGCGCGCTGGTGACGCTCGCCGGCATCCTCGCAGCGCTCACCGTCGACCGCTTCGGCGTGCTCGGCGCGACGCTCACCGGCATCGGCGTCGGCGGCCTCGTCGGGCTGATCAACGGCAGCCTCGTCACCATGCTCAAGGTGCCGTCCTTCCTCGTCACGCTCGGCATGCTGTCGATCCTGTCGGGCGTCACCAACCAGATCTCGCAGGGCCAGTCGATCCTGTTCATGGACAGCCTGCTGCCCGACCTCGTCAACGGCTCCTTCCTGCTCGGCGTGCCGAACGTCATCTGGTTCGCGCTGCTGGCCACGGCGCTTCTCACCGTCATCGCCTTCCGCACCAAACTCGGCCGCTATCTCTACGCGCTCGGCGGCGGCGAGATCGTCGCGTCACACGCCGGCGTGCCGGTCACCTTCTACAAGGTGCTGGCCTTCGTGCTGGCGGGCGCCATCTGCGGGCTTGCCGGCGTCATGCTCACCGGCCAGGTCGGCGCCGGCACGCCGACCGCCGGCAGCAGCCTGCTGCTCAATTCGATCGCGGCCGTCGTCATGGGCGGCACGGCGCTGTCGGGCGGCATCGGCGGTCCGCACCGCACCTTCCTCGGCGTGCTGGTCATCGCCATCCTGACCAACGGCATGGACGTCACCGAGGTCAACAGCTTCACCCAGGACATCGTCAAAGGTGTGGTCATCATCCTGGCGGTCTCGCTAACCATCGACCGCTCGAAGTATCTGTTCATCAAATGACACGGGAGGTTTCACCATGAAAGCCGCGGGCAAGAGAAGGTTCGGCCGCTCCGGCCTCGACGTCACCGCCATGGGTTTCGGCACGGCGCCGCTCGGCAACCAGTTCCGCCGGGTGCCGGAGGAAGACGCGCGCGCGGTGATCAAGGGCGCCTGGGATGCCGGGCTGCGTTATTTCGACACCGCGCCGATGTATGGCCACGGCCTGTCCGAGCACCGCCTCGGCGAATCGCTGCGCGCCTTTCCGCGCGACGAATACGTGCTGTCGAGCAAGGTCGGACGCTTGCTGAAGCCGGTGCCGGCCGGCGGGCTCACCTCGTTCTTCTGGGTCGACATGCCGCCGTTCGAGGTCGTGCACGACTACACCTATGACGGCTGCATGCGCTCGTTCGAGGACAGCCTGCAACGCCTCGGCGTGTCGCGCATCGACGTGCTGTTCATCCACGACATCGACGTGTTCTCGCATGGCCCGGACCTGCAGAAAGAGCACTTCCGCACCGCCATGGACAGCGGCTGGAAGGCGCTGGAAAAGCTGCGCGACGAAAAGCTGGTGTCGGCGATCGGCGTCGGCTGCAACGAATGGCAGGTATGCGAAGCGGCGCTGCGCGAGCGCGACTTCGACTGCTTCCTGCTCGCCGGCCGCTACACCCTGCTGGAGCAGGACGCGCTCGACACATTCCTGCCGCTCTGCGAGGAGCGCGACGTCGCCATCGTGCTCGGCGGCGGCTTCAACAGCGGCATCCTCGCCACCGGCGCAGTCAAGGGCGCGCATTACAACTACAGCGAGGCCCCACCGGAGATTCTGGCGCGCGTGGCGAAGATCGAGGCGGTGTGCGGGAAATTCGACGTGCCGCTGAAGGCGGCGGCGCTGCAGTTCGTGCTCGCCCACCCGTCGATCCCGACCAATATTCCCGGCACGCGCACGAAGACGCATCTCGACGAGAACGTCGCGCTGATCGAGCACGCCATCCCGGCCGACTTCTGGACGGAACTGCGCAGGCAGGGCCTCATCCGCGAGAACGCGCCCGTACCTGCGTAACGGGAACCGCGGTCGATTCCGACCCGCCGGCGGCGCCCTCGTCCGCCCGCCGGCGCCTTCTCCCTATGAGGGAGCAGATCGCATATGGCGATCTGCGCGAAGTTCGGCGGCGCCGTACCCCTGACCCGTCCCTCGAGCGGAGGGCGACTTTGCGGCCACAATGCCACGAAAAACCGCCGACGATTGGTGCCCGGCAGGCACGCAACCAGATCCCCCTCCCCCTTGTGGGCAGGGCAATCGCATATGCCGTACGGCGCGACGTTCGGCGGCGCCGTACCCCCACCCCTAACCCCTCCCCACAAGGGGGAGGGGGACTTTGCGGCCGC
>QFCS01000711.1_pt1 | contig 46714 bp, 40 predicted proteins | sample 3576561 | NCBI WGS metagenome assembly QFCS01 | reverse complement strand
GAATAAGGGAGCAAAAGTAACGTCCTGCCTGTCGGGCCTCACGGCGCCCGACGCAATGGACTCAATGCGTCAGATCACCGCGGCCAGGGTGGAGCAGTTTGGGTGGCCATAAGTGGAGCACTTTGAGTGGCCGCCGGGGTCGAAGAACGGAGGCGGCAGCATCGAGCTCTGCTACGTCGATTGCTTCGCCGGCCCCTGGGGTGATCCGTCTGAGGACATGCAATCCACCTCGATCGCGATCTCGCTCACGACGCTCGACACCTGCCGCCAAAAGCTGGCGAGCATGGGCGTGTACGTCAAGATTCGAGCGCTCTATGTGGAAGCCAAGGCTTCATCATTTCGCAGGCTTCAGACCTACCTCTCTATCGGCACACCGCGCAGCATCAAATCGCACTGCATGCAGGGCGACTTCGTGATGCTCCGGGACCAAATCCTCGAATGGGTCGGCCCAGATGCCTTCACCTTCTTCTTCATTGACCCGATGGGCTACACGCCCATCGCCGTGCCTATCTTGGCACCGCTAGTGCGTCGGCCAAAGTCAGAGTTTCTGATTAATCTGATGTATGAGCATGCCAACCGCGCCATGTCGATTGAAGGCATGCGGTCAACGATGACCACGGTCGTCGGCGAGGATCTGGATGTCGAGGGTTTGGCTCCGCAAGATAGGGAATATGCCTTCGTCCACGCCTACCGCAAGAACCTCAAGCTGTGCGTTCCGGCATCGAAGTCTCGGCCCGCGCGAGCCGCGCATGCGCGCGTTATGAACCCCGAGCGCGACAGAACAAAGTACCACATGGTCTACCTCACCTCGCACCCGAAGGGCGTTGTGGAGTTCATGGAGATCTCGGAGAAGGCCGACAAGCTGCAGGCCAAGGTCCGCGCTGTGCTGCGCGACCGGAAGCAGGTCGCGTCGAAGGGCACGGACATGCTGTGGGCGCCAGGCACGATGGTCGATTTCGACGCTGGCCATGCATCGGCTGCCGAATTCGATGTGTTCTGGCAGAAATTTCTGAGCGGCGGCGATCGACACATCGACACAGCCGTCTTCGCAGACATCCTGGAAGAGACAGGCTGGTTCATCGGCGATTTGCAGTCCTCGCTGGTGCGGTTGATCAAGGCAGGCAAGGTGGTGAACCGCACGGCAGACGCAAACCGGCGCTACAAGCACCCTCTTCACTTCGACGTCGGCGGCGGCGAGGCGCTGGGCTGGGTCGGCGCGGCGTCTCTGTTCTAGCCGCTGACCTGGCGCTTAAAGAAAGACGATGGGGCGCTGCCTGCCGGCGGTCAGCACGTCGTCGAGGCGTAAGGTCGAGCCACGTGTTCTCTTGCTCCCGCCGGCTGCTGCCTCCGCGGCGATGTCACCATTGCGGATCGCTGCGTCGAGCGACTTCCTGATCATGACCGCAGTGCCCGGTGTCGAACTGCCGATCTGCTCCAGCACGTCACCGAATCGAGTCGGCTTGTTCAGGTCATAGATCGTGGGAACGAGCTTGGCGGTCAAACCGTCCAGACATCGTTGGTTGGCAATGGCGTCGAAGTGATGCGCTTCACCGAGGTCGATTGCTTCCTGTCCGGTCGCACCGCGATCTTCGTTGGTCCTGTAGCCCAGCGTGAAGATGTCGGGCTCTAGGTAGTGGGAGAAGTGGTTCGCGTTTTCCCAGTGCAACTCCATCATCACGTCGCGCGCCTTGAAGCTGTTCGATAGGTGCACAAGCCAGTAAGTCCAAGACGTGCTGCCCATCGGGGTGATGTAGAAGATTGTGTAGTGCTTTGCCCCACTTATTTCGACCAGACCCCTGGCAAGGTTCCGCTGGATCGCCGAGCGCCAAACATTGCCTCCGGCCGCCTTGAGCAGATCGATAGCTTCCCAATCGATGTAGCGGGCCAGCCCGATTTCCTTGAGCTTCTTGCGGCTCTGTTCGGTATTGCTCAGGAACGTGACCAACGAGTCCACGTTGAAAGTCAGCAGCACTTCGGCGCCCTTGACGCTCGAAAAGATCGTCTTGAGCAGTTGCGCCGGAACCTGGTCATAGGCGTACTGGTCGAGCAAGAAAATCGCCCGTTCTCCACCGGCGCGCTTGCGTATATCGTTGATGATGGGGGCGACGCGCTCCTGGAACGATCCTTGGAGCAGCACGATGTCTCGCCCAATGCGACCGGGTGCGACACTGGCGCCGACCAGCTTGCTGAGGTACGCGAAGTTCCCGCGCTTCTTCTCGACAAAGTAAAACTTCGCGTCCACATGGCGCGGCTTCTGGCGGCCAATGTTGAGGGCCGCCTGTTGCTCGGCCACGGTCTTCATCGCAATCAGCGGCGAGCCGTCATGGAAGTCACCCGCGTTATCGCCTGAATACTCGCCACCGCCGGCAAAACCGTCCACGACGGACAGCGTGAGCTTCTCGATGAGCACATTGCTCATCAGCACCTGGATGTACCGCTCTAGGTAGCTTCTGACGATCTGATGCTTGACCAGGCTGTGCGGATCGATAGGCGGTGGACGGCTGCCTACGTGCCAAGAGTACTTGTCGTCTCGTTTGACCATCGTGGGTGGCGTAGTGCGGATGCCGAATCCTAACTGCGCTGCTCCACGCTGATCAACTCAAACGCCGAGCTGATTGGCCGTTCCAGCCGGCATCTCGTCCCACGTACGGCCATTGAGCAACCGTCCGTTGGCATGCTTGGCGCGACGCTTGCCATCGGCGCCCCAACCGCCCCACTGCTTGAAGAAAAAGGCAACCTCCTGCTCCTCGCACTGGGCGCGAATACTGTCGGCCCACTCTTCCTTCATCGGTCGGGCCTTGGGTCCCGACTCGCCGCCGACGATGACCCAATGGATGTCGGTGAGGTCGAGCTCGCCAACGTCCTCGAGCAAAGGCTCCACAGAGAGGAAGCGGATCTTGGCCGGCACGCGCCGCAGATGGTCGATGCGCGGCACGCCGTGCTTGCGGTTCTCAACGGAGACACCGAGCCAGGCGTTCTCGGGCACGGTGCGCGTCTTGAAGAAGCGGGCCATGCGGGCCCCACGCTTTGTCAGGATTTGGTAGGTGTGGTGCGGTGTACGCGCGATCACGTCGAAGACCTGCTCAATGTACGCATCGGGGATCTTCTCGTGGAACAGGTCCGACATCGAGTTGACGAAGTACACAGTCGGCTTCTTGCGCTTGACCGGGTCTTCAAGACGATCCGGCAAGACTTGGAGGGCAAAGCCGTTCTCGTAACCGGGCGTTCCCATGGCCTTGAGCCGCTTGGCCATCGTCTCGGCGTAGCAGTTCTTGCAACCCGCAGAAATCTTGGTACAGCCGACGGCTGGGTTCCACGTCTGTTCGGTCCATTCAATGCGACTGATGGTGGTCATGACTTGGTTCCTCCAAGCTGGGTGTATTGAGGGCTGCCCGCCGAGCCGCCTGTGAGTTTTCTGACGATGCCACGCACCACGCCGAACACCTCCAACTCACCCGTAGGTCGAATGGGTTGGAAGTCCGCATTGTGCGCAAACAGGATCGGGCGCTTGCCTTGGTAGCGAAGCTCTTTCAACGTGAAGTCGCCATCAATCAGGGCGATGACGAATGCGCCAGGAGCCGGCGCCAGATTGCGATCCACAATGGCGAGGTCGCCGTCGCAGATACCTGCGTCCTTCATTGAGTCCCCGCGAACGCGGACAAGCACGGTCGAAGAAGGGGATTCGATCAAGTAGCTTTCGATGGTGACCAACTCTGAAGCGGTCTGTCCCTCGATGGCCTGTGGCAAGCCCGCTCGGACGGGCGTGTCGAACAGCGGCAGCTCAAAAAAGCGGACCGTCGGCACCAGCTTCCCGCCGGGGGCGGGCTGCAGGAAACCAGCGAGCGATAGACGCTCTGCAAGCTTCACCGCCGCGGTCTTGGCTCGAAAACCCAATACCTTGCCCATCCCTGCATAGGACGGCAGAACGCCGTATCTTGCGTAGTGATCTCGCAGTCGGCTCAGGTGCGTTGCATCAGTATTAGGGTGTCCCATTCAAGCATTCTGGTGTACGAACGTACACCTTGCAAGGCGCATGTAGCATGCCTGTCACTTCCTGCGGACTTAGAGGCGTAACCGGGAGAATGAGTTGGACCCCACCAGATCAAGGTGTCGGACCTTGAGTTTCCTTGAGCTGGGTACGACGTCGATTGAGAGCACCAGTCGTCGCAAAGATGTAGCGTCGTTCGAGAACCAGTCCAAAAGCTTGTCTACTTTTGGCGGAGCTCCAGGTGACGGCGGGACGACAAGGCCAGCCACCGAAGACAGCCCGGTTGCACCGTACGCATTGCGACTGTGGCAGATGGCGCCTGCTGCCAGGTCTGCTATGGCGACAAAGTCCTCAAGGTCACGCTTGCCGGTGTCGGATGCCGTCGTGGCAACCCGGACGTGGCCCAATCGGTGTTCCAAGTAGTGACTGGCAATGTTCCCGAAGGCTTTGGCGAAGAGCGTGTGGCGCTCGACGTTCGCTGCGATTTCGTCTTCATCGGTGATCCACAGGACGTTCTGCAGTTCGCGAGAAAGACCAGCGAGAACAAGGGCCATGACATGGCAAATCCGCAGCATCCGCTCCTGCGTACGCTCCGACCACTCGAAGAGTTTTTTGAACTCGTCAGGCACCTCTGGCTGCTCCTCGTCTGCGTCGAATATCGAGCCGATTTGCTTGTCGAAGAGCACGACCAAGAGCAGGCCGGGTATCAGGTCAGCGGCGGATAGGAAGTCAGGAAGTGCCGCCACGCGCAGCTTGTCATTCAACGACTTGAAGGACATCCGGCGCCCGTCGGGAAGATGCGCCTTCCGGCACCGCACCCGCGCTTCGTCCCATGGTCTGAGCTTCATTGCGTCAGCAACAACGAAGGCCAGCGATTCGTACTGAGAGTAGGGATGCTGCCCGCCGTAGTCGGAGCCGGCGAGGATCTGTGTCGCGGCGTCGAAACTTGGCAGAGCTTCCGGCCTATGCATGTCGAGCGTCTTGAACACCCTGTTCAGGACGTTCATGGACCTCAGGTCAGGCCGATCGCTTAGGCGCCAGTTGTGCGCCAAGGGTGACGTGATCACGCTGCGTCCCTCTTGCGCTTCGAGCCGCGCCGACTTGCGTGGGTGACATCGACTTCGCTGGAGCCTGCTTGCTTCCCAGGGAGGCCCAGCTTGGCCACTAGCTCAGATATCAGCGTTTCCTGCGCGGTGCGTCCAGCCGACTCCCGTTGCTCGGTGGCGTGGAGCGTGACTAGGAGGATAAGCAACTGCTTCAAGAACGAGTCCTTGAAGGTTCCGACCAGGGGGCAACGAAGAAGGGCCAGAACCTGCACTGACCGAGCAAGCGGAACTGGGAAGAAGATGCGCCATCACTAGACGAGGTATGCTTCATAGCCTGCTCGTTCAGGATGGTGTTGAGCCTCATGCGAGGCTCGGACGCATGGGGCTCAACGCCTCAGCTGTGAACAACTTCACCCGATTTAGGAAGTTGTTGTTGGCGGCGATGATGCGCGCGCGGTGCGTGGGCCGGCAGCGCATCTGGATCAGCGCGTACATGGGCACGCTGTACAGGCCGGCGAACAGGCTCAGCAGCGCCAGGTCGATCAGCACGCGCGCGTGCGCCGGCTGCGACAGGAAGGCCCCCAGCGCCATCACCTCGGCCGACGGCAGGCCGCGCGTGGCGAAGTACAGGTCGATGGCGAACACGCTCATGCCGATGGCACCCAGTGGCACCAGGCCGATCTCCACGTGCCGGCGCGACAGCGCCTCGCACAGCAGCGAGCCGACGCCAATGCCGACCGAGAACACCACCAGCAGCAGCGAGGCCACCTGCTCGTTGCCGTGCAGCACGTCGCGCGCGAAGGCGGGGAACAGGCTGAGGAAGACGGCGCCGAAGAACCACATCCAGCTGATGCCCAGCACCGAGCGGAACACCACCGTGTTGCCCTGGGCCAGCTTGAGGTTGCGCCAGGTCTCGCTCACCGGGTTCCAGTTGATGACCAGCGCCGGGTCGGTGGCCGGCGTGGGCGGCACGTGGTGCGAGGCGAAGCGCCCCAGCAGCGCCAGGCCCACACAGGCGAAGCCCACATGGTGCGCGCCGATCTCGGGCACGGCGATGATCAGGCCGCCCGCCACGTTGCCCAGCAGGATGGCGACGAAGGTGCCCATCTCCACCATGCCGTTGCCACCGGTGAGCTCGCGCTCGCTCAGGTGCTGCGGCAGGTAGGCGAACTTCACCGGCCCGAACAGGGTGGAATGCAGGCCCATGAGGAAGGTGCAGGCCAGCAGCACGGCGATGTGCTGGCCGAAGAAGCCCCAGGCGGCCAGCGCCATGATGCCGATCTCCAGCCGCTTGACGAAGACCATGAGCGAGCGCTTGTCCAGCTTGTCGGCGAGCTGGCCGCTGGTGGCCGAGAACAGCAGGAAGGGCAGGATGAAGAGCGCGCCGATCACCAGGCCCGCCAGGCTGGCGGGCAGCCAGCCGATCTGCAGCTGGTAGGTGACCAGCACCGTGAAGGCGAACTTGAAGAGGTTGTCGTTCGCGGCGCCGAGGAACTGCGTCCAGAAGAAGGGCGCGAAGCGGCGCTGCTTGAGCAGGGCGAACTGGTTGTGGCCCGGGGCCCCGGGCGCGGCGCCGGTGTCCGGGGACAGCGTGGCGGTGGTCATGGCGTCTGCTCCTCTGGGTGGGCGCCGGAAAGGCGCGCGGCGGATTCTGCCCGCCCACACCACCCACCGGGCGAATTTCGATACGGGATCGGCTGGCATCATGCACGGTACCGGATTTCGATACTCTCAACGCCCATGAGCACCACCGCCGACCTCGTCACCGCCCTGAAGCGGGAACTCAAATCCGCGCACATGACCTACGCCGACCTGGCGCGCGCCATGGGCATGGCCGAGTCCAGCGTCAAGCGCATGCTGGCCAAGGGCGACATGTCGCTCTCGCGCATCGACGCCATCTGCCGCGCGCTCAAGCTCGACTTCGCCGAGCTCGCGCGCCGCGTGGCCGACGCGCAGCCGCTGGTGACCGAGCTCACGCCCGCGCAGGAGCGGGCCGTGGTGGCCGACAAAAAGCTGCTGCTGGTGGCCATCTGCGTGCTGAGCCAATGGACGGTGGAGCAGATCACCGGCACCTACCGGCTCAGCGAAGCCGACTGCGTGAAGTTCCTGGCCCAGCTCGACCGCATCGGCATCATCGAGCTGCGTCCGCTCAACCGCTACCGCCTCAAGCTCGCCAAGACCTTCCGCTGGCGGCCGCACGGCGCGGTGATGAACTTCTTCCGCGAACACGCCTTGCTCGACTACTTCGCGGGCGGCTTCGACGGCCCCGGCGAGGGCCTGATGCTGGTGCACGGCTCGGTGAGCCGCACGCTGGCGCCGCTGTTCCTGGAGCGCCTGCAGCGCGTGGCGCAGGACTTCGCGCAGCAGCACCAGACCGACCAGAAACTGGCCGAGAAGGACCGCGAGGGCTACACCCTGGTGCTGGCCATGCGCAGCTGGGAATTCGAGGCCTTCACCCACCTGCGCCGCTGAACCGGCCGCAGCGCTGGCATGATCGCGGGCTTGCCTGTCGAACCGACCCCTGCATGAACGAGACCCGACCCCCGCCCCGGAGCCCGCGCCAGGGCCCCAAGACGCCCAAGGCCCCGTCCGCGCCGCGCCACCCGCTGCTGGCGCAGCTGGCCGAGTGGCACCCCGCCCTGTTCGGCGACGAGCCGCGCCCGCTCAAGCGCGGCATCTTCGAAGACCTGATCGCCGCGCACGGCGACGCGCTGGAAGCCGAGGCCCTGAAGGCCGCCCTGGGCCTGCACACGCGCAGCACGCGCTACCTCAACGCCGTGGGCTCGGGCCAGCCGCGCCGCGACCTGCAGGGCCAGGCGGTGGAGGTGGTCGCCCCCGAGCAGCGCCACCACGCCATCGTGGAGGTGTACCGCCGCCGCCAATCGCGCAGCCCCGAGGACCTGGCGCCGCAGCTGCGCCAGCGCATCGCGCGCGCCTTCGAGGCCAGCGGTCTGGGCCGCGAGGCCTATGCCACGCTGGTGCGCGGGCGCGACGAGGCGATCAACGCAGCCACCGAGGCCGCGCTGGACGAAGCCAGCGCGCGCATCGCGCGCGAGGCCGCGCTGCTGCGGGCGTTCGAATCGAGCGGCCTGAGCGTGGCGGCCTTCGCCGACGGCTATGGCATGACGCCGGACGACGCGCAGCGCGCCCTGGAGCGCGCGCGCCAGCGCCGCTGACGGCTCAGCCCTCGCGCACGAAGACCGTCAGCACGCCGGTGTAACCGTAGAGCCGGTGGTGCGCGATCTCGCCACCGGCGAAGAAACCCACCAGCGGCACGTCACCCAGCGCGTGGCGCACGATCTGCAGCTCGGCGCTCGGCCCGCCGAAGTGCGGCCCGCCGCGGCCCGCGCAGCTCACGTACACCGCGCCCGCGATGGAGCGCGCCGGCCGCGGCGCGGCCTCCACCTCGGCCGCGCCCGCGCCGAACAGCAGTTCCTCCGGCTCCAGCTCCTCGCGCACCTCGGCGCACACGCGCATGAGGTCGGCGCGCGCCGCCTGCACATGGCGCTCGCAGAAGGCCAGCCGCGAGCCCTCGGGCGCCAGCTCGGCGATGGCCACGCCCCGGCGCACCGGGTCCAGGCCGATGATGTGGCGCACGATCACCTCGTGCCCGAAGGCGCCGCGCCGGTGCGAGGCCTCGCTCGGCGCGAGCGGGGCGCCGTCTGGGCCAGGACGGGTCACGCCCACCAGGGTGTGGCGCAGCCGCCGCATGGCGTGCTCGGGGTGATCGAGCGAGATCTCCAGTTCGCGCAGCAGCACGTCCAGGGCGGGCTCGCCGTCCAGGCGGACCACCAGGTGGCCGTCGGATTCGGTGACCACATGGGTCGCCGCGATCGGCTGCGCGCCCTGCGTGACGCGCGAGACGATGCCCACACCGCGCCCGAAGGCCACGCCGCTGAGCCCACCGTGGAACACACCGCTGGCCGCGCCGTGGCCGCTGAGGGTGCCCGCGCTGCCCAGCGCGAACTGCAGGGTGGGACCGCGGCTGCCCGCCAGGCCGCCGAACAGGTAGCCGCTGCCGGTGCGTTCGGCCATTTCGGCGATCAGCTCCCCCACCTCGGGCGTGCCGGCGTCCGCGTGCACCAGCGCCGTGTGGGCGACGAAGCCCTCGCCGCCGTCCGCGCGTCCGCTGGCCGACAGCGGGGCCACGCCACTGAACACACGGTACTGGTCGGGGCTGAGGTCGCACAGCATCACCGACAGGGCCGGTTCGTCGAAGTACTCCACGTTGCTGGCCGAGACACCCACGCCCACGGTGCCGGCCCAGTCGGTCACCTCGGGCAGCTCGGCGCTCATCCACTCCAGCAGGGCCTCGGCCTCGCCAGCGTAGTGGTCGGTGATGTAGAGCAGGCCCAGCGAGGGCTGGCTGGCGTGGTCGGGCAGGGCCATCTGCGCGCGCAGCTGCGCCACCACCATGGCAGCGGCCATGCGCCATTGCGGGTGGGTGGCGTGCGCCTGGGGGAAACGTTTCATGCGGTGTTCGAGCCTCGTTGGGCCCGCGGGTTCAAGCGCGTTTGCCGCGCGCCTTGCGGGGCGCCGCCTTCTTGGCGGGTGCCGCCCGGGCGCCGGACGAGACGGCACGCGCCGCCGCGCGGCCCACGCCCGCCGCCGCCCCCATGCCGCGGCCCACGGTGCCGGCGGCGCTGCGCGCGGCCTGGCCCGCCAGGCCGGTGGCGGTTTTCACGGCGGCGTCCGTGAGGTCGGTGGCGACCTGGCGCGTGGTGTCCAGCGCGCCTTGCTTGGCCGCGTCCTTCAGGGCGTTGGTCGCGATCTGCTGGAACTGCTGGGACAGCGCGCCCCACCACTGCAGTGGGTCGACCACGCCGCCCGCCGGAGCGGCCGACGCGGCCTTGTCGGCCTTGGCCGCCACTTTCTTCGCCGCCGGCTTGCGCCGCGCGGGCGCGGGCGCGGGTTTGGCCGCTTCGGTGGTGCCGTAGGTGCGCGGCGGCACCTCCAGGCCCGGGAAGGGGTTGGCCTTGGCGGCAACCTCGGCCGTCTTGAGCTTGAGCGCATTGGCCACGTCGCCCATGCTGAAGTTCATGGACTTCAGCGTGGACAGGGTCATCTTCTGCACCTCCAGCGCCTGGATGGTGGCGCCCAGGGCCTTGGCGTTCTGGTCCAGCCAGTAGTGCACGGCTTTGAGCTCCTCGATGCGCTTCTCGAGTTCCTCGACGTTGAAGGTGGGCGCCACCCAGTGGCTGAGGTTGGGCAGTTGCGGGATGTTCTGCCCGATGCCCTGAGCGATGCCGCCGGCGGCCTGCGTGGCCAGGTTCTGCAGGAAATCGAAACCCGGCACGAACTTGCCGAAGCCGCTGGCGGACGCATCGCTCATGGCGAACTCCTCGATGAAAGGACCGGGGATCAGCCGTCGACGCCGTAGCGCGGCGCGCGGCGCTCGCGCAAGGATGCCACACCTTCGCGCACGTCGGGCCCGGCAAAACCCATGAATTCCAGCGCGAGCGAGGTGTCGAAACTCGGGCCCGCCTGGCGCAGCCAGTTGTTGAGCGAGTACTTGGTCCAGCGGATCGCGCTGGCGCTGCCGCCGGCCAGGCGATCGGCCACCTCGTAGGCCTTGTCGAGCAGCTGGTCGTCGTCAACCACCAGCGAGACCAGGCCGATGCGCTCGGCCTCTTCGCCGCTCACCGCGTCGCACAGCATGAGGTAGTACTTGGCCTTGGCCATGCCGCACAACAGCGGCCAGACGATGGCCGCGTGGTCGCCCGCGGCCACGCCCAGGCGCGTGTGGCCGTCGACGATCTTGGCGCTGCGCGCGGCGATGGAGATGTCGGCCAGCAGGCCGGCCACCAGGCCCGCGCCCACGGCCGGGCCGTGCATGGCGCTGACGATGGGCTTGTCGCAGTTGATGACGTTGTAGACCAGGTCGCGCGCTTCCTTCCAGACGCGCGAGCGCACCTCGAAATCGGTCGCCATGTCCTGCACGAGGGCCAGGTCGCCGCCGCCGGAAAAGCCCATGCCGCTGCCGCGCAGCACGGCCGCGCGCACGCTGTCGTCGCGGCCCACGTCGCGCCAGATTTCGCTGAGCTCCCAGTGGCCTTCATGGCCGGCGGTGGGCAGCTTGCCGTTGCCGCCGGGGCCGTCGGCGCGCATGCGGATGTCGAGCACGCTGGGCGTGCCATTCACCAGCGGGCCGCGGCGGCTGATCTCCAGGGTCTGGTAGCGGCTGTAGTCGATGGTCGGGCTCATGGTGGTCTCCTGATGGTCGTCTGGTCCTGAACCGATCGATTGTGCTTGACCTGCATCAAGCGCCACGGTGCCGCCCGGGCCCAAGATGGCGGGCACGCAGGAGGCCCCCATGACCACGTTCATTTCCGACACCTTCGAGATCCAGTTGCGAGCCGCGCGCCAGGCGCTGCTGGAGCGCCTGTACGCCCAGCGCGGCGGCGTCCGCAGCCGCGCCGAGGTGGCGGCCGACAAGCGCGCCCGGGCGGCGGACGACAACGACGCCGTCGCGGACCCGGCCTTCGACCTCGGCTCGGTGCTGGGCGAGCGCGAAGCGGGCGAACTGGCCGCCATCGACGCCGCGCTCGCGCGCATCACCGACGGCAGCTACGGCCTGTGTTTGGACTGCGGTGTGCAAATACCCGCCGCGCGCCTGCACGCGCAGCCAACGGCCGACCGCTGCCTGGACTGCCAAACGCGCGCCGAGCGCTGATCGGGCGTGGTCCGCGCCCTGGGCCGGATTCAGGCCTTGGCCAGCGGCGCGATCTTCTGGTCGATCGCGCCGAAGATGGACTGGCCGTCCTTGCCCTTCATCTCGATGCGGATGGTGTCGCCGTACTTCATGAAGGCGGTGGAGGGCTTGCCGTCGAGGATGGTCTCGATCGCGCGCTTCTCGGCGATGCAGCTGTAGCCCTTGGGCCAGTCCTTGCGGCCATCGACTTCCACGCCCTTGTTGCTCACCGTGCCGCTGCCGACGATGGAGCCGGCGCGCACGTTGCGCGTCTTGCCGATGTGGGCGATGAGCTGGCCGAAGTGGAACGTCATCTCGGGGCCGGCCTCGCACATGCCGACCTTGCGGCCGTTCCAGGTGCTCTGCAACGTGAGGTGCAGGCGCCCGCCCTGCCAGGCGTCGCCCAGCTCGTCGGGCGTCACGGCCACGGGGCTGAAGGCGGTGGCGGGCTTGCTCTGGAAGAAACCAAAGCCCTTGGCCAGTTCGGCGGGGATCAGGTTGCGCAGCGACACGTCGTTGGCCAGCATCACCAGGCGGATGCCCTCGAGCGCCTGCTCGGGCGTCGCGCACATGGGCACGTCGCCGGTGATGACGGTGATCTCGGCCTCGAAGTCGATGCCGTAGTCCTCACTGGGCACCACCACGTCGTCCATCGGGCCGATGAAGTCGTCGCTGCCGCCCTGGTACATCAGCGGGTCTTCGTAGAAGCTGGCCGGCACCTCGGAGTTGCGCGCGGCGCGCACCAGCTCCACGTGGTTCAGGTAAGCCGAGCCGTCGGCCCACTGGTAGGCGCGCGGCAGCGGCGCCATGCACATGGCCGGATCGAAGGGGAAGGCGTGGCGCGCCTTGCCCTGGTTCAGGGTCACGTACAGGTCCTGCAACTGCGGGCTGATGAAGTTCCAGTCGTCCAGGGCCTGCTGCAGGGTGTTCGCGATGCCGGTCGCATAATGGGCCGTGCTCAGGTCACGCGAGACCACCACCAGTTGTCCGTCGCGCGAGCCGTCCTTGTAGGTGGCGAGTTTCATGCGTATCTCCTGCTGCCTCTTGAGTGGATGGGTGCCCCGGGGGCTTTGGGGCGATAATTACGGATAGTGAAATCGATTAACCTATGCGTAAGAGCGAGATTCTAGACCAAAGCCCCGCCAACGAGAGCGACGACAGCGAACCCCAGCGCGCGGGCATCCAATCGGTCGAGGTCGGCTTTGAACTGTTGAACGCCCTGTCGAGGGCCAGCGGCGCACTGATGCTGCGCGACCTGGCCGCCGCCGCCGGCATGAGCGCGGCCAAGGCCCACCGCTACCTGGTGAGCTTCCAGCGCCTGGGCCTGGTCACGCAGGACAGCGCCAGCACCCGCTACGACCTGGGCCCGGCCGCGCTGCGCCTGGGCCTGGCCAGCCTGTCGCGCATCGACGCCGTGCGCCTGGCGCGCGAGCGCATCGACGCCCTGCTGCCGCTCACGGGCCACACCCTGGCCATCGCCGTCTGGGGCAACCAGGGGCCCACCATGGTGCATTGGACCGAGGCGCCCCAGGCCGTGCCCGTGGCGCTGCGCCTGGGCGACGTGATGCCCCTGCTGTCGTCCGCCACCGGCCGCTGCTTTGCCGCCTTCATGGGCGACGAGGGCCACGACGCCCAGCGCGTCGGCCCCATGATCCGCGAGGAACTCGCGCGCCTGAAGAAGCTGCCGCGCAACGGCCCCTTGCCGCTGGACCTGCCCACCTCCATGACCGAGGTGCAGGAAATGCTCGACGAGGTGCGCCGCCGTGGCGTGGCGCGCGTGGTGCACAGCTTGCAGGCCAGCGTGGCCGGCTTTGGCGCCCCGGTGTTCGACGTGCAGGGCCGCATGGTGCTGGCCATGGTGGTGCTGGGTTCGGTGGCCACCCTGGACACCGACTGGGACGGCGGCCCGGCGACCGCGCTGCGCGACGCCGCCCGTCGGCTGAGCGCCGATCTCGGGCACCGCGAAGCGGCGCCTCGGTCCGACCAGCCATGAATCCACACAAGCAAGCCGTGGCCCCGAGACCCCGCCCGTGGCTGTCGCTGGGCGCCGGCGTGCTGGCGGCTTTCGCCGCGGCGCTCGGGCCCCAGGGGAGTGGCCCCGCGTTCGCCGCCGCGCCACCGGCGCCCGCCGCCAGCGCCACCGCCCCGCGAAGCGACCCTCCCCCAGCGAGCGAACTGAGTTACGAAGTGTTCGGCCAGGCCAAGGGCTTCGACTACCGCGCCACCGGCAGCCTCTCCTGGCGCCGCGAGGGCCCGAACTACGAGGCCCGCCTGGAACTCGCCATGCCCCTGCTCGGCAAGCGCGTGCAGACCAGCCAGGGCAGCGTGGGCCCCGACGGCCTGCGGCCCACGCGGTTCGCCGACAAGCGCAGCAGCGAGCGCGCCGTGCAGTTCGAGCCCGAGGCCAAGCGCATCCGCTTCAGCAACAACGCGCCCGAGGCCGAGTGGCTGCCGGGCGCGCAGGACCGCCTGAGCCTGTTCCTGCAGCTCGCCGGCCTGCTGCGGGCCCAGCCGCGCCAGACCGGCGACGTCTTGAGCTTCCAGGTGGCCGGCCTGGGCGATGCCGAGATCTGGCAGTTCGAGGTGGGCGCGCTGGAAACCCTGCGCCTGCCGGCCGGCAACATCGAGGCCCGGCTGCTGAAACGCACCCCGCGCAAGCCCCACGACAGCACAGTCGAGGTCTGGCTGGCACCTTCCCTGGGCCACCTGCCGGTGCGCCTGCGCATCGCCCAGCCCAATGGCGATGTGGCCGATCAACGGCTCGCCCGTTTGCCCTAGCCGCTGGGCACCCCGGAACCGGTTTCGGCTCAAACGCCACAAGCCGATTGAAAAAAGCCGGCGGGTCCCCAACTGGGGCATACCCCTGCTCCAGTGGGAGTGCGATTTGCCGATATAACGGCATCAGCGCCGAAAGCGATTGGCGGAAAGGAAATCAAGTCCATGCACATGCTGTACGACTCGGAAGCGTTCGCGGTGGTCCACATCCTGGCCAACGCGCCTGCCGAAGGTGAGGCGCCCGCCGACACCGGGCCGCAGATCCCGCGCCATGGCTTCGAAATCGTGGACAAGCGCTCGGGCAAGGAGGTCTACCTCGACGGCTCCTGGGCCGAGATGTTCCAGGCCCAGATCGTGGAATGGCAGCGCAACAGCCCCTCGCAGGAAGAGGTGGAGAACACGCTGGAGGGCTACGCCTCGCTGGCCCAGAACCCGGTCGTGATGCACTGAGCGCGTCACCGCGCCCCGCCCCCCAGCCTGGCTACGCCAGGCTTTTTTGTGCCCGCGCATAGCGCCAGCGGTACACCGGCTCGGCCAGGACCAAGACCGCCACCAGGCGGCAGACCTGGAAGGCCGTGACCACGGGCACGCCCAGCTGCAGCACCTTGGCGGTGATGGCCATTTCGGCAATGCCCCCTGGCGAGGTGCCCAGCAGCATGGTCACCGGGTGCAGGCCCGTGAGCCGCGCCACCACCCAGCCGAAGCCGGCGCACAGGGCCATCATGGCGAAGGTGGCCAGTGCCACCGACCCCAGCCAGCGCGGCGCCGTGTGGGCGAAGGCCGGCGTGAATCGCACCCCCAGGCTCACGCCGATGAAGAGCTGGGCCGCGTTGGTGAAGGCCAGCGGCAGGGCCGAGAGCTGCACGCCCGCCAGCGTGATCGCCATGGTCACCACCAGCGCGCCCATGAACCAGGGGTTGGCGCGGCCCAGGCGCTGCATGCCCAGGGCACCGGCCAGCGTGATCAGCCCCAGCAGGGCCAGCCCGCCCGCGTGCACCTCGCGGATGGCGGGCGGCAGCGTGTCCAGCCCATGCACGCCCGCGGCCTGCAGGGCGAAGGGAATGGTGACCGTGACCAGCAGCACGCGCAGGGTATGGGCGGCGGCCACGAGGTCGGTGCGCGCGCCCTGGCGCTCGGCCAGCAAGGTCATCTCGGACGCGCCGCCGATGGCGCCCGAAAAATAGGTGGTGGCGATCAGCTGCGCGGGCGGCAGCCGCAGGCGCGCCGCGTGCTGGCGCCGCAGCCAGGCCGCGAAGCCCAGGCCCAGCAGCAGCGCCCAGGCCACGCCCAGGACGATCGCCCACCACAGCCCGGCGACCAGGGCACCCACCTCCGGGGTGAAGTACAGGCCCAGGGCCGCACCGATCACCCACTGCCCGGCGTTGCGCAGCGGTGTCCAGCTTTCGGTGGGCGCGCCCAGCACCGACACCAGGGCACTGGCCAGCAGCGGTCCGATCATCCAGGGAATGGGCGTGCCCAGCCAGACGCACAGGCGGGCGGCGGCGTAGGCGAGCAGGAGGGTCAGGGCCGTGCGCGTCCAGGACGCCGGCCCGAAGCGCGACACAGGGAAAGGCACTCGGGAAATCTCGGGCGGCGCAGAGGGCGCCATACGGGACCGTAGTATCGGTGCATGAAGCCCTCCCTTGCCGCCACCGGCCTGGCCGCGCTGTGGCTCGCCGCCTGCGCCCAGACACCCGCCAGGGACTTGCCCACCCTGCTCGCGCGCACCTCGCCCACGCCCTTGCTGCTGGTGGGCGAGCAGCACGACGCGCCCGAGCACCAGCAGCTGCAGCGCGAACTGGTGCAGGCCCTGGCCACACGCGGCGAACTCGCGGCCGTGGTGATGGAGATGGCCGAGGCCGGCCGCGACACGCGCCAGCTGCCGCGCGACGCCAGCGAAGACGCCGTGCGCCAGGCCCTGGCCTGGGACCAGGGCGCCACCTGGCCCTGGCCGGTCTACGGGCCGGTGGTGATGGCCGCCGTGCGCGCGGGCGTGCCCGTGCTCGGCGGCAACCTGCCGCGCGCGCGGATGCGCGAGGCCATGGCCGACGCCGCGCTGGACCGGTCGGTGGACGCCTCGGTGCTGGACCGCCAGCGCACCGCCGTGCGCGAAGGCCACTGCGATCTGCTGCCCGACAGCCAGATCGCGCCGATGACGCGCATCCAGCTCGCGCGCGACCGTTCGTTGGCAGACACCGCGCTCCAGGCCCTGGCGCCGGGCCGCACGGTGTTGCTGATCGCCGGCAACGGCCATGTGCGCACGGACATCGGGGTGCCCTTGCACCTGCCCGCCGGCCAGGCCCGCCGCGTGGTGGTGGCGCGCGCGGGCTCGGCCGGCGCCGACGCGCCGGGTGACGTCGTCTGGCCCACGCCCGCGCTGCCCGAGCGCGACCACTGCGCCGGGCTGCGCGAGCGCTTCAAGCGCTGATCAGTCCTTCAGGCGCTGGATCGCGTCGGCCAGCACCGAGACCATGGTCTCGATGTGCTCGCGCTCCACGATGTAGGGCGGCGCGAACACCAGGTTGTCTCCCGCGTTGCGCACCAGCACGCCGCGGTGGAAGCAATCCAGGAAGACGTCGAAGGCGCGCTTGCCGGGCATGCCCGCCAGCGGCGCCAGTTCCACCGCGCAGGCCAGGCCCAGGCTGCGGATGCCAATGACGTGCGGCAGGCCCTTGATGGCGCTGAACATGGCGTCGCTCAGCACCTGGCCCATCTGGCCGGCGCGCGCGAACAGCTGCTCCTTCTGCATCAGTTCCAGCGTGGCGATGGCCGCCGCGCAGGCCACCGGGTGGCCCGAGTAGGTGTAGCCGTGGAAAAACTCGATGGCGTGGTCGGGCGCGTTGCCGTGCGCGCCCATCATGGCGTCGTAGATGCGCTGGCTGCAGACCACGCCGCCCATGGGGATGACGCCGTTGGTGACGCATTTGGCGAAGTTCAGCATGTCGGGCTGCACGCCGTACCAGTCGGCGCCGAAAGCCGTGCCCAGGCGGCCGAAGCCGGTGATGACCTCGTCGAAGATCAGCAGGATGCCGTGCTTGTCGCAGATCTCGCGCAGGCGCTTGAGGTAACCCTTGGGCGGCACGTACCAGCCCGCGCTGCCGGCCACCGGCTCCACGATCACCGCCGCCACGTTGCTCGGGTCGTGCAGCGGCAGGATGCGGTTCTCCAGCTCGAGCAAGATGTCCTCTTCCCACACCGGCTCCTGGTGCTGCACGAAGGCGTGCTTCACCGGGTCGTGGATGAAGCGCAGGTGGTCCACGCGCGGCAGCAGGCTGGTGCCGTAGACCTTGCGGTTGGCCGGGATGCCCCCCACCGACATGCCGCCAAAGCCCACGCCGTGGTAGCCACGCTCGCGGCCGATGAAAAGGTTGCGCTGGCCCTCGCCGCGCGCGCGGTGGTAGGCCAGGGCCACTTTCATGGAGGTGTCGGCCGCTTCGCTGCCTGAGTTGCAGAACAGCACCTTGTTCAGGTCGCCGGGCGCCAGGGCCGCGATCATCTCGGCGGCTCGGAAGGCCTTGTCGTTGCTCACGCTGAAGGCGGTGGCGTAGTCCAGCGTGTCCAGCTGCCGCTTGATGGCCTCGTTGATGGGCTGGCGGTTGTGGCCCGCACCCACGCACCACAGGCTGGAAATGCCGTCGATGACCTGGCGGCCGTCGTGCGTGGTGAAGTGCATGCCGTCGGCGGCGACGAAGATGCGCGGGTCCTTGGCGAAGCTGCGGTTGGGCGTGAAGGGCAACCACTGGTTGTCCATGTTGAAGTCGTTGTAGGCCATGCGGCGTCTCCTGCGAGCGGTGATCCGGGCATTCTGGCACCGCCCCCGCGCGCCGGGGGCGCCACTGCCCGACCCCGCGCCAGGCCCACTGGCGGCCACCCTGCGACAATCGCGCCGCCATGGAAAACACCTACGTCCTCACCCTGTCCTGCCAGGACCGCCCCGGCATCGTGCACGCCGTCTCGGGCTTTCTGTTCCAGCACGGCGGCAACATCGAAGAGGCGGCCCAGTACAACGACCACGACACCGGGCTGTTCTTCATGCGCGTGCAATTCGCTTGCGCGCAACTGAGCCAGGCCGAGCTGCGCGAGCGCCTGGGTGCCTTCGCCGAACCCTTCGGCATGCGCTGGGGCCTGCACCCGCTGGCGCAACCGCTGCGCACCGTGCTCTTCGTGAGCCGCGAAGGCCACTGCCTCAACGACCTGCTGTTCCGCTGGAAGAGCGGCCTGCTGCCGCTGGACATCCGCGCCATCGTCAGCAACCACCGCGACTTCTACCAGTTGGCGGCCAGCTACAACGTGCCCTTCCACCACATCCCGGTGACGGCCGCCACCAAGGCCCAGGCCGAGGCGAAGCAGCTGGAGATCATCCGCGCCGAACAGGCCGAGCTGGTGGTGCTGGCGCGCTACATGCAGATCCTGTCCAACGAGCTGTGCCGCGAACTCGCCGGCCGCGCCATCAACATCCACCACAGCTTCCTGCCCAGCTTCAAGGGCGCCAAGCCCTACTACCAGGCGCACGACCGCGGTGTAAAGCTGATCGGCGCCACCGCCCACTACGTGACGGCCGACCTCGACGAGGGGCCCATCATCGAGCAGGACGTGGCCCGCGTGGACCACACCGACACGGTGGAAGACCTCACCGCCCTCGGCCGCGACACCGAAAGCCAGGTGCTGGCGCGCGCCGTGAAGTGGCACGGCGAGCACCGCGTGCTGCTCAACGGACACAAGACCGTCGTCTTCAAGTGATGCAAGACCTCATCAACGCCGAACGGACCGCCGCCGGGCCGCCCCAAGGCGGGCCAGCCCCCGCGGGGGGCAGCGACCCGCGCCAGCGGCGGAGCGTGGGGGCGTGATGACGGCGCGCATCCCGCCCATCCAGTGCCTGCTGGCTTTCGAGGCCCTGGCGCGGCTGCGCAGCGTCACGCAGACGGCCGACGAGCTCAACGTCACGCCCAGCGCGGTGAGCCACCGCATCCGCCAGCTGGAAGAGATCCTGGGCACCAAGCTGTTCGGCCGCGCGGACTTTTCGCTTACCACCGACGGCATCGAGTACCTCACCCACGTGCGCGACGGCCTGGGCGCCCTGCAGCGCTTCCCCAGCCAGAAGGCCGCGCCCGGGCGGCGCAAGCTGCGCCTGGCCATCACGCCCACCTTCGCGCGCTCGGTGGTGCTGCCGCGCCTCAAGCAGTTCAGCGACACCTACCCCGAGATCGACCTCACGCTGCAGGTCAGCATCCCGCTGCTGGACGTGGTGGCCGAGGACGCCGACCTGATGGTGCGCTACGGCACCGGCCGCTACGCCGACGTGGAGTACCTGCTGCTGGCCAAGGACGAGGTCTCGCCCATGGCCTCGCCCGCCTTCGCGCGCGAGCACGGCCCCTTCGAGGCGCCCGAGGACCTGGAAGGCCTGCCCCTGCTGCGCAGCCCGCTGGAGCCCTGGCGCACCTGGTTCGCCGCGCACGAGCTGGACTGGCCCGAACCCACCGAGGGCTCGCAGTTCAACGACATCGGCCTGATGTGCGACGCCGCCGCGGCCGGCATGGGCGTGGGCCTGCTGCGCTACAAGCTGGCCGCGCCCTGGCTGGACAGCGGCGCCCTGGTGCCCCTGTACCCGCGCCGCGTGCCCAGCCCGCACGCGCACTACCTGTGCTGGCGCACCGGCACCATGGAGCGCTGGGAGTGCGCGGCGTTTGCGCGCTGGCTGCAGCAGGCCATGGGGTGAGCGCCGCCCACGGCGCCCACCCGCCTTGCGTTCAGTCGATCGCCAGGCGCTGGGCCGAGGTGGCGGCCTTCTTCGGCAGCGTCAGCCGCAGCACGCCGTTGTCGAAGCGCGCCTTGGACGCATCCTTGTCCACGCGCTGCGGCAGCTGAAAGGCGCGCGAGACGGCGCCGTAGTAGCGCTCGCTGCGCAGCACGCGCTGGCCGTCGCGCTGCTCGTCCTGCTGCTTGACCTCGGCGCGCAGGGTAACCACGTCGTCCTCGATGGTGACCTGGATGTCGTCCTTGGCCACGCCCGGCAGTTCGGCGTCCACGGTGTAGGCCACGGGCGTTTCCTTCACGTCCACCTTGATCTGCGCGGGCAGGGCGTCGCCGTGCAGCGGCTTGACGAAGAAGCCGGGCGCGACGTCGCGGAACAGGTCATCGAACAGGCTGTTGCGGGCAATGAGTCCGGTCATGGTGAAAGTCCTCCAGATTCGAGGGCGCCGCGACCACCGCGGCACCGGTGAGCCTCCCAACTGAAGTCGCCCCCGGAACATTTCAAGACCCCGCGCCCCCGCCGCTCGTCAACAGCCGCTGCAGGATTTTTCAACCCCCGCCGGGCCCGGCGCGCCTACACTGGTCCGCCACCCTCGCCCCCGCCATGAACGCCCCACCCCACCCCGACCAGGCCCAGCGCCTGGCCCGCGCCGAGCGCCAGGCCGCCGTGGTGCGCGCCCTGGCGCCCCTGCTGCCCGCCCACGCGCTGCTGTGGCAGCCCGAGGACACCATCCCCTACGAATGCGATGGCCTCACCGCCTACCGCGAGCGCCCGATGGTGGTGGCCCTGCCCGAGACCGAGGCCCAGGTGGCCGCCGTGCTCAAGGCCTGCCACGCGCTGGACGTGCCCGTGGTGGCGCGCGGCGCCGGCACCGGCCTGTCCGGCGGCGCCATGCCGCATGCCCTGGGCGTGGTGCTGTCCCTGGCCAAGTTCAACCGCATCCTGCGCATCGACCCGCGCTCGCGCACCGCCACCGTGCAGGCCGGCGTGCGCAACCTGGCCATCAGCGAGGCCGCCGCGCCGCATGGCCTGTACTACGCCCCCGACCCCAGCAGCCAGATCGCCTGCACCATCGGCGGCAACGTGGCCGAGAACTCGGGCGGCGTGCACTGCCTCAAGTACGGCCTGACCATCCACAACGTGCTGCAGGTGCGCGGCTTCACCATCGAAGGCGAGCCCGTCACCTTCGGCGGCGAGGCCCTGGACACGCCCGGCCTCGATCTGCTGCCCCTGGTGGTCGGCAGCGAGGGCATGCTGGCGATCACCGTGGAGGTGGTGGTCAAGCTGGTGCCCAGGCCGCAGCTGGCGCGCTGCATCATGGCCAGCTTCGACGACGTGCGAAAGGCGGGCGACGCGGTCGCGTCGGTGATCGCCGCCGGCATCATCCCGGCCGGGCTGGAAATGATGGACAAGCCCATGACGGCCGCCGTCGAGGATTTCGTGCACGCCGGCTACGACCTGTCCGCCGAGGCCATCCTGCTGTGCGAAAGCGACGGCACACCCGAGGAGGTGGCCGAGGAAATCGACCGCATGAGTGCCGTGCTGCGCGGCTGCGGCGCCACCGCCATCACCGTCAGCCGCGACGAGGCCGAGCGCCTGCGCTTCTGGAGCGGCCGCAAGAACGCCTTCCCGGCAAGCGGGCGCATCAGCCCCGACTACATGTGCATGGACTCGACCATCCCGCGCAAGCGCCTGGCCGACATCCTGCTGGCCATCCAGGCCATGGAGACCACCTACGGCCTGCGCTGCGCCAACGTCTTCCACGCGGGCGACGGCAACCTGCACCCGCTGATCCTGTTCGACGCCAACGACCCCGACCAGCTCCAGCGCTGCGAGCGCTTCGGCGCCGACATCCTGGAGACCAGCGTCGCCATGGGCGGCACCGTCACCGGCGAGCACGGCGTTGGTGTGGAAAAGCTCAACAGCATGTGTGTGCAGTTCAGCGCGGAAGAGAACGATCAGATGTTCGGCATCAAGCGCGCTTTTGATGCCAAAGAATTACTCAATCCTGGCAAAGTGATCCCGACCTTGCAACGTTGTGCGGAGTACGGGCGGTTGCTGGTGCGCGGCGGGCGGTTGCCGCACCCGGATCTCCCCCGGTTTTAGGGCGCTGTTCCACGCGGCAGGCCCCCTGGGCTGGGGTACATTGCCTCCAATGAGCGCCCGCCTTTCGCCCACCGATGCGCCCCTGGCCCGCCGCGACGGCGAGGCCGGCGTCAGCGAACGCGAGCGGGCCATGCAGCTGGAGCTGCGCACGCTGCGCGCCGAGAACGAGTACCTGCGCCAGCGCTACGCCCAGCAGCTCAGCGGCCTGAACCCGGCCGCCGACGCGAGCCAGCCGGGGCTGCGCGCCGACCTGCCGCTGTCACTGGCCTCGGCCCTGGACGCCGACCGCGACGGCCGTCCCGCCCAGGCCAAACTCGAGTTCGAGGCCCTGTTCGCCGCGCTGGCGAGCGTGTTCCCCATCGGCGTGTTCCGCACCGACGAGGGCGGGCTGCTGACCCACATCGACAGCCAGCTGCAGCAGATCTTCGGCCTGCAGCGCGAGGACTTTCCCAACTTCGGCTGGCTCGCCCGCGTGCACCCCGAAGACCTGGAGCGCGTGCAGGCCGCCTGGGTGCGTGGCATCTCGCGCGGCGAAAGCCTCAACGTCGAGTTCCGCATCGTCAAGCCGGGCAACGAGACCGTATACGTGCTGACGCGCAACGCACCGCTGCGCGACGCCAGCGGCCGTGTCGTCAGCCAGCTCGGCTTCGTGCAGGACATCACCCCGATGCGCGTGCTCGAGGCCGAGGCCCGCATCAAGGACGAACTCAACCGCCAGATCATCGCCAGCAGCCCCGACTGCACCAAGGTGCTCGACCTGGAAGGGCGCGTGGTGCAGATGACCGAGCAGGGCTGCCGGCTGGTCGAGGTGGACGATTTCGAGGAAGTGCGCCTGAGCGACTGGACCACCTGGTGGCCCGAGGAAGGTGGCACGCTCGCGCGCGACGCCGTCGCCGCCGCGCGCCAGGGCAAGGGCTCGCGCTTCGTCGCCTTTGGCAACACCTTCAAGGGCACGCCCAAGTGGTGGGACACCGCGCTCACGCCGATCTGCGACGCCCAGGGCCAGCCCGTCATGCTGCTGGCGGTCTCGCGCGACATCACCGAACTGCACCAGCAGCAGGACGAGATCCGCCGCTTCAATGCCGAGCTCGAAAAGCGCGTCAAGGAACGCACCGAGGAACTGGCCGAAGCCAAGGAGCGCGTGAGCATGGCGCTGGCCGAGGCGCAGGCGCTCTACAACCAGGCCCCCTGCGGCTACCACTCGTTCGATGCCAACGGGACCCTGGTGCTCATCAACCGCACCGAACTCGACTGGCTCGGCTACGAGCGCCACGAGGTGATCGGCAAGCTCAACGTGCGCGACATGGTGCCACCCGGTGACGGCAACCAGGAACTGGTGCTGGAGCGCCTGAACCGCCTGGTCGCCGGCGAGAAGCTCGACCCGATCGAGACCGTGGTGCGCCGCCGCGACGGCAGCACCTTCTCGGCGCTCGTCAGCAGCACGGCCGTGCGCGACAGCAAGGGGCGCTTCCTGCGCTCCAACAACACACTGATCGACATCACCGCCCTGAAGGCGGCGCAGCAGGCGCTGGCCGCGCAGAGCCGGTTCATGCAGACCATCAGCGACAACGCGCCGGTGCAGATCGCCTTCTTCGACCGCGACCTCATCTGCCGCTTCGCCAACGCCAGCTACACCCGCTGGCGGGAGGACCGCTCGCACGACTCGGTGGTCGGCCTGCACCTCAGTGAGATCGCCGACCGCAAGGTCTACGAGTCCGTGCGCGACCGCCTGAGCGCCGCGCTCGCGGGCGAGCCTCAGCGCTTCGAGGGCGAACGCCGTTTCCCGGGCGGCGAGCCGTACTACGCCAGCATCGAATACATCCCCTTCCAGATGGATGGCCAGGTGCAGGGCCTGATCATCCAGATGATCGACATCACCGAGCGCAAGGCCTCGGAAGACCGCGTCTCGCAGGCCAACCAGCGGCTCGCGCGCGCGCTCGAGCAGGCCAACGCCCTGTACAACCGCGCGCCCTGCGGCTACCACTCGCTCGACATCGACGGCATCTTCGTCTCCATCAACGACACCGAGCTGGAGTGGCTGGGCTACACGCGCGACGAGGTGGTGGGCAAGCTCAACTTCCGCGACGTGATCCCGCCGCACCAGGTGCCGCTGCTGGATTCGCACATGCACCGCATGCTGCAGGACGACGCGCTCGACGGCGTGGAGTACGAGATGCTGCGCCGCGACGGCACACGCTTCTACGCGCTGGTCTCGTCCACCACGGTGCGCGATCCGCAGGGCCGTTTCCTGCGCAGCAACACCACGGTGGTCGACATCACCCGCCGCCGGGCGGCCGAGGACGCGCTGCGCCGCCAGCAGCACTTCCTGCAGTCCATCACCGACCGCGTGCCGGGCCTCATCGCCTACCTCGACGCGGACCTGCACTTCCGCTTCGCCAACGCCGAGCACCTGCGGGTCTACGGCATGGACCCGCAGCGCATCGTGGGCCAGCACCTGAGCCGCTGCGTGGCCCCCGACATCTGGGCCGACATCGAGCCGCGCATGCGCGGCGCGCTGGCCGGCACCTCGCAGCATTTCGAGGCCTGGCGCCGCATGCCCGACGGCACGCCGATCTTCATGAGCGCGAACTACCTGCCCGACCCGGGGCCGGACGGCAAGGTCCGCGGCGTGTTCGTGCAGATCATCGACATCACCGAGCGCAAGCGCGTCGAGGAACGCGTCAACCACCTGAACGAGGAGCTCGAGCAACGCATCCAGGAACGCTCGGCCGAGTTGCTGGAAAGCGAGCAGCGCTTCCGCCTGATGGTGGACAACCTGCGCGACTACTGCATCTTCTTCCTCGACGCCAACGGCTTCATCACCGACTGGACCGACAGCGCCCAGCGCATGGACGGCTACTCGCCCGTGCAGATGCTGGGCCGCCACTACGGCGTGCTGTTCGATCCGGTGGACGAAGCCGCCGGCCGCGCCGACGCCGAGCGCATGCTGCGCCTGGCCGCCTCGCGCGGGCAGCACGACGTGCAGAGCTGGCAGCTGCGCAAGGACGGCTCGCGCTACTGGTCGCACTCGGTGCTGATCGCGCTGCGCGACCAGCGCGGCGACCTCAAGGGCTTCGCCAAGATCAACCGCGACATGACGGACGCGAAGCAGCTCGACGACCTCATGCGCAACATCAACGACGAGCTGGAAAAGCGCGTCGTCGAGCGCACCGAGCAGCTGCTGGCCGCCAACCGGGACCTCGAGTCCTTCTCCTACTCGGTCTCGCACGACCTGCGCTCGCCGCTGCGCCACATCTCCAGCTTCGTGAGCCTGCTGGAAGAGCACCTGGGCCTGCAGCGCGACGAAACCACCACGCGCTACCTCGCCACCATCGGCAACTCGGCGCGCCACATGAGCCAGCTCATCGATGGCCTGCTGGCCTTCTCGCGCCTGGGCCGCGCGGCGGTGAACATTGCGCCGGTCGACTTCAACCACCTCGTCAGCGCCGTGGTCTCGCAGCTCGCGCACGACACCGATGGGCGCGTGGTGGACTGGCAGATCGCCTCCGACCTGCCCATCGTGCACGGCGACGCCCTGCTGCTGCGCGAGGTGTGGGCCAACCTGCTGGGCAACGCCTTCAAGTACACGCGGCCACGCGAGCGCGCCGTCATCGGGGTCAGCTGGCACCTGGACCCGGTGCGCGGCTACACCTTCTCCGTGCGCGACAACGGCGTCGGCTTCGACACCAAGTACGCGCAGAAACTCTTCGGCGTGTTCCAGCGCCTGCACCGCGCGTCGGAATTCGAGGGCACGGGCATCGGCCTTGCCCTGACCCGTCGTATCGTGGAGCGCCATGGCGGCAGCATCTGGGCGGAAAGCCGCCTGGGTGAAGGCAGCGTCTTCCATTTCGCCCTTCCCATCGACGGCCCCCGAGCACCCGATCCCACCGATTCCATGCCGGCACCCCTGGAACCATGAACAAGACCGCCGATGCCATCCTTCTCGTCGAGGACAACCCCGACGACGCCGAACTCACCAAGCTCGCGCTCTCGCGCCACGGTCTGGACGGTCGCGTGACGCACGTCTCCGACGGCATGCAGGCCCTGGACTACCTGTTCCGGCGCAACCAGTTCGCCAACCGCCCGGGCAGCAACCCGGTGCTGGTGCTGCTGGACCTGAAGATGCCGCTGCTCGATGGCATCGGCGTGCTGCGCGAGATCAAGAGCTCGGACATCCTGCACAACATTCCCGTGGTGGTGCTCACCTCGTCCACCGAGCCGAGCGACCTGCTGCGCGCTTACGACGCCGGCACCAACGCCTACATCGCCAAGCCGACCGAGTTCTCGCAGTTCCTCAGCGCCATGAAACACGTGTGCGAGTTCTGGGTGAACATCAACCAGACTGCGCCGCCGCTGGCCACCGCGGGCGTGCGCAGCACCGGTTTCGGCGAGCTGCTCTAGCGGCGCCTCACCACGGGTCCACCGTGCGCACGGCCGGCCCGTCGCGCAGCTTGGCGCCTTCCAGCCCCCGCAACAGCCAGGCCCGCGTGTCCGCCGGGTCGATGACGGCGTCGATCTCCAGCGTGGTGGCCATGGGAATCGCCGCGCCCTGGGCCATCTGCCGCGCCAGCAGTTCATCGAACAGCGCCTGGCGCTGCGGCCCCTCGGGCACCGCCTCCAGTTCCTTGCGGTAACCCAGGCGCACCGCCCCTTCCAGGCCCATGGCACCGAACTCGGCGCCCGGCCAGGCCACGGTGAAGCCCGGCGCATGGAAGCCGCCGGCCGTCATCCCCATGGCGCCCAGGCCAAAGCCTTTGCGCAACACCACGCTGAAGAACGGCACGCGCAAGGCCGCCGCCGCCACGAACAGGCGACTCGCGTGCCGCACCTGGGCGCGCGCCTCGACCTCGGGGCCGACCATGAAACCCGGCGTGTCGACCAGACTCAGCAGCGGCAGGCCATGGGCATCGCACCAGCGCATGAACCGCGCGGCCTTGTCGGCGGCGTCGGGATCGATGGCGCCACCCAGGTGCCGCGGGTTGTTCACCAGCACGCCCACCGCGCGGCCGTCGAAGCGCGCCAGCGCGGTGTGGATGCCCAGGCCGAAGCCTTCGCGCAGCCAGAGCGCGCTGCCGCCGTCGGCCAGGCCATGCAACACCGCGCGGCTGTCGTAGCTGCGCGAGCGGCTGGCGGGCAAGGCCTCGCGCAGCCGCTCGGGCGGCGGCGAGGGCAGCGGCGCCACACGCCCTTGAAAGAAGGCCAGGGCGCGGCGCGCCGCGGCCACGGCCTGCGCCTCGTCGTCCACCAGCAGGTCGATCACGCCATTGGCGTGCTGCACCTGCGCCGGGCCGATCGCATCGGGCGGGAAGCGGCCCAGGCCACCGCCCTCGACCATGGCCGGGCCGCCCATGCCGATGTTGCTGCCGCGCGTGGCGATGACCAGGTCGCAGCAGCCCAGCAGGGCCGCGTTGCCCGCAAAGCAGCGGCCGGCCGCGACGCCGATGGTCGGCACCCGCCCCGACAGGCGCGCCATGGCCGCGAAGGTGCCCACGTGCAGGCCCGCCACGATGGGCATGTCGGTGTCGCCCGGCCGGCCCCCACCGCCTTCGGCGAACAGCACCACGGGCAGGCGCTGGTCCAGCGCGATGCCCAGCAGGCGGTCGGTCTTCTGGTGGTTGCGCATGCCCTGCGTGCCGGCAAGCACCGTGGCGTCGTAGGCCAGCACGGCCGTGCGCGAGCGCTCGGCGCCGAACAGCGCGCCGTTGACCGCGCCGATGCCGGTGACCAGGCCGTCGGCCGGCGTCTGCGCGATCAGTTCGGCCTCGCCGCGGCGCGCGGCCTGGGCGGCCACGGCGAGCGCGCCGTATTCGATGAAGCTGTCCGGGTCGCACAGGTCGGCGACGTTCTCGCGCGCGGTCCGCAGGCCCAGCGCATGGCGCCGCGCCACGGCTTCGGGGCGCGCGGCGTCCTCCACGAAGGCCAGCCGGGCGCGCAGCCGCTGCAGCGCTTCGCTGTCGGCGGCGGGAGCGGTGGGCGATGGAGGCTGGGCGGCGGGGGGCGGTGCCGGCACCCCCAGCGGCTCGAGCGGCTCGATGCGCCAGAGCGGATCGCCCGCGTTCACGGTCTCGCCCGGGGCCACCAGGTGGTCGGCCAGGCGGCCGTCGCGCTCGGCCGGTAGTTCATGCTCCATCTTCATGGCCTCGACCACCAGCAGCGGCTGGCCCAGGCGAACCGGATCGCCCGGCTGCACCAGCCATTGAACGACCTGGGCCTGGAGCGGCGAGCGCAAGGTCTAGGGGAGGTGGGAGCGCGCCCCGGGGCCGCTCAGTAGATGTCGGAGTCGCACCACTGCGACGAGGGGCCGAAATCGTTCTGCTTGCTCGGCACGTTGAGGTTGAGCACGAACACCACCTCGCCGCCGAAACGGCCCACGCCCAGGGTCTTCATGAGCTGCTGCTCCTGCTCGGGGCGTTCCATGCGCAGGAAGCAGATGGCCTGCTTGGTGCCTTCGTGCATGGCCGTGAGGATGTCCAGACGCGAAATGCGGCCGAATTCGCTGCACAGCTGGTGCAGGGCCGATTTCAGGCTCGACACATCGTTGTGCTGCCGGAGTTCTGCGAGTGCGCTCACCTTGCGGGCTCCCCCATCGGTTCGGATGTCAGTGGTGGACATGGCTTGCATGGAGTGTGTCCTTGAATCGCGGTGCACCAATGACAATGGGTCGGATGCTAGGGCAGAGGCTACAAAAAGTCACAAGTCTGTTACAAAAATCCGTCGCGACGCGGCGCGACGTGCGGTAGTTCACGAACGGTGGACGCGTACCCGGACCGTTCCCCCGGCGCGGACCGCGCCAGCCTCGCTATCCTAAGGCCACCATGCGCACCGCCCGTCCCTCAAATGTGCCGACGTCCGACGCCACTCGGTTCCCCGAGCCGCGCGAGGCCTTCGACCGCGCCGCCCATCTGGCCGCGCGCGAAGGCCGCGCCGCGGCCGCCCTGCTGCTCGAACGCTCGGATACAGGTGTTCGCGTGCTCGGCCGCTTCGGGCTGGACGCGCCGATGGAAGAGCTGGCGCTGGACATCGCCCGGACCCTGGGAACGCAGGAAACCTGGGTGGGCGACACCCACCGCGAATCGCGCTGGGTGCCGCTCGACCTGGGCCGTGGCCGGCGCGCGGTCCATCACCTGCACTGGTTGCCGCTGGCCCGCGCGCCGGGCGCTTTCCTGCTGCTGCTCGACCACCACCCGCGGGAAGAGCGCCGCAACGAAATCGGCATCGGCCTGATGAGCGAAACCGCGGCCGACCTGGTGCTGACCCAGCGCCACCAGCGCGAGCTGCTGGCCACGCAGGTGGCGATGCAGCGCCGCCACCAGGGCCAGATCGAGCTGGTGGAGCGCACCGCGGGCCTGGGCAGCTGGTCGGTGGAGACCTCGGGCGAGCGCGTGGACTGCTCGGCCGGCCTGCTGAGCCTGCTGGGCATCGGCCCCGAGGCGCAGCCGCGCACCCTGGAGGACCTGCTGGAACACCATGCGCCCGAGTGGCGCCAGGGCCTGCGCCAGCGGCTGGAGCGCTGCGCCGCCAGCGCCGACCCCTTCGACGAAGAGGTGCAGGTGCTGATCGAGACGAGCGGGCCCAAGTGGGTGCGCGTCGTGGGCGCGGCGGTGCTGGACGACAACGGCAACCCCATGCGCGTGCAGGTGACCGTGCACGACATCTCGGCCACCAAACAAGCCCAACAGGAAACCCTGCGCCTGGCCATGCGCCTGACGACCACGCTGGCCAGCATCACCGAGGCCTTCGTCACGCTGGACCGCCAGTGCTGCTTCACCTACCTCAACCAGGAAAGCGAACGACTGCTGCAAAAAACCACGGCCGACCTGCTGGGCGTGGAGGTCTGGCACGGCTTCGCGCCCAGCGTCGCGCAGCGCCTGAAGGAACACCTGGGCCGCGCATTGCAGACCAACCGGCGCGTGGAACTGGAGGACTGGTTCGCCACCCTGGGCAAATGGCTGGAGGTGCGGGCCTATCCCTTCGCCGAAGGCCTGGCCGTGTACTTCCGCGACGTGACCGAACGCCGCCGCTCGCAGGAGCAGCTGATGCTGCTGGAGACCAGCGTCGCGCGGCTCAACGACATCGTGCTGATCGCCGAAACCGGCGCGCAGGAGCTGCGCAACGAGCCCAAGATCGTCTTCGTCAACGACGCCTTCGAGCTGCACACGGGCTACTCGCGCGCCGAGGTGCTGGGCCAGTCGCCGGGCATGCTGCTCGACCTGGACCCGGCGGTGTCCAAGCTGCGCGAGATCTCGCGCGGCCTGCGCGACACGCAGAAGGCGCGCACCGAGCTGATGGTGCGGCGCAAGAACGGCGCGCTGTTCTGGGTCGAGCTGGAGGTGGTGTCGGTGCAGCCCAGCGCGGACGAGGTGACGCACTGGGTGGCGGTGGGACGCGACATCACGCAGCGCAAGACGGCCGAGGACATGATCCGCCACCTGGCCTTCTACGACCCGCTGACCGACCTGCCCAACCGCCAGCTGCTGCTCGACCGGCTGCAGCAGGCCCTGGCCAGCAGCGCGCGCAGCGGCCAGCACGGCGCGCTGCTGTTCATCGACCTGGACAACTTCAAGATCCTCAACGACACCCTGGGCCACCAGATGGGGGACCAGCTGCTCAAGAAGGTCGCGCAGCGCCTGACCTCCAGCGTGCGCAAGACCGACCTGGTGGCGCGCCTGGGCGGCGACGAGTTCGTGGTGATGGCCGACGACCTCAGTCCCAGCCCGGTGGCGGCGGCGCACAAGGCGCGCGTGCTGGCCAACAAGGTGCTGCAGACCCTGCGCGAGCCCTTCGCGCTCACTGGCCACCAGCACTTCGCCACGCCCAGCATCGGCGTCACCATCTTCCACGGCACGCAGGCCGACGTGGGCGATCTGCTCAAGCAGGCCGACCTGGCGATGTACCAGGCCAAGTCCATGGGCCGCAACACGCTGTCCTTCTTCGACCCGGCGATGCAGGCCGAGATGAGCGACAACGCGCGCACCGCGTCCGACCTGCGCGACGGCCTGCGCCGGCGCGAGTTCGTGGTGCACTACCAGCCGCAGGTGGACAAGGCCGGCATGATCATCGGCGTAGAGGCCCTGCTGCGCTGGAACCACCCGGAGCGCGGCCTGCTCTCGCCGGCGGCGTTCATTCCCGTGGCGGAAGACACCGGCCTGATCCTGCCGCTGGGCCTGTGGGCGCTGGAGACGGCCTGCGGTCAGCTGGCGGCCTGGTCCAAGCGGCCGGAGACGGCCAACCTCAGCATCGCCGTCAACGTGAGCGTGCGCCAGTTCCGCCACCCGGACTTCGTGGACTCGGTGATGGCCTGCATCCGCGCCAGCGGCATCCGGCCGCAGCGGCTGAAGCTCGAGCTCACCGAGAGCCTGCTGGCCGACCGCATGGAGATCACCATCGAGAAGATGGGCATGCTGAAGTCGCTCGGCGTGACGCTCTCGCTGGACGACTTCGGCATGGGCTACTCCTCGCTGTCGCTGCTCAAGCGGCTGCCGCTGGACCAGCTGAAGATCGACCGCGCCTTCGTGGCCGACGTGCTGACCGACCCGAACGACGCGGCGATCTCGCGCGCCATCATCGCGCTGGCGCAGTCGCTGAGCCTGCAGGTGGTGGCCGAGGGCGTGGAGACGATCGAGCAGCGCGACTTCCTGGCTTACCAGGGCTGCGACCAGTTCCAGGGCCACCTGTTCGCCAAGCCCCTGCCCGTCGAGGCGCTGGACGCGCTGCTGTCCAACCCCGTGTCGGGCATGGTGGTGGTGGGCTGAGCGCGCCCGCCCGCCTCAGACGTTGAGCAGCAGGAAGCGCCGCTCCCAGGGACTGACCACGTCGAAGTACTCGCGGTACTCCGTGTCTTTGATCGCCGCGTAGGTCTGGATGAAGTGCTCGCCGAACAGCTCCACCAGCGGCGCGCAGCGCATGAGGTTCTCGACCGCGTCGTCCAGGTGGCGCGGCAGCTGGTGCGGCTGCTCGTAGGCGCTGCCCGACAGGGGCTCGGTGGGCTTGATGCCCTGCTTCATGCCCAGGTAGCCGCAGGCCAGGCTGGCCGCCAGCGCCAGGTAAGGGTTCACATCCACCCCCGCCAGCCGGTTTTCCACCCGCCGCGCCTGCGGCGCCGAATGCGGCACGCGCAGCCCGCAGGTGCGGTTGTCGTAGCCCCAGCTCAGGTTGATCGGCGCCGAGGTGTAGCGCGACAGGCGCCGGTACGAGTTCACATAGGGCGCGAAGAAGGCGATGGCCGCCGGCAGGTAGGTCTGCAGGCCGCCGATGAAATGGAAGAAGCGCTCGGAGGCCTCGCCGTCGGCGCGGCTGAAGATGTTCTGGCCATCGGCCAGCCCCACCACGCTCTGGTGGATGTGCATGGCGCTGCCCGGCTGGCCCTGCATGGGCTTGGCCATGAAGGTGGCGTACATCTGGTGGCGGATCGCCACCTCGCGGATGGTGCGCTTGAACAGAAAGACCTGATCGGCCAGCGGCAGCGGGTCGCCGTGGTCCAGGTTGATCTCCATCTGCGCCGTGCCCATCTCGTGGATGAGGGTGTCGAGCTGGATGCCCTCGGCCTCGCACCAGTCGTACATGACGTCGAAGATGTCGTCGTACTCGTTGATGGCGTCCATCGAGAAGCTCTGCATGCCCGCCTCGCTGCGGCGCGTGCGCCCCACCGGGGCCTTGAGCGGGATGTCCTCGTCGGGCTCGACCTGCACCAGGTAGAACTCCATCTCGGGCGCCACGATGGGCTTCCAGCCCTCGTTCTCGTACAGCTTGAGCACGCGGCGCAACACGTTGCGCGGCGACAGGTCCACCGCCTTGCCATCGAAGGAGAAGCAGTCGTGGATGATCTGAGCCGTCGGCTCCTTGGCCCAGGGCACGGGGCGCAGCGTGGCCGGGTCGGGGCGCAGTTGCATGTCGGGGTCGGCGACCGAGGTGTAGTCCTTCTCGGGGTAGTCGCCGGTCACGGTCATGGTGAGCACGGCCTCGGGCAGGCGCAGGCCCACGGCCGGGTCGTACTTGTGGCGCGGCACGATCTTGCCGCGCGCCTGGCCCGCCATGTCGGGGATCAGGCACTCGACCTCGGTGATGCGGTGCTCGTCGAGCCACTGCTGGATGCGCTGGGCGTCTGTCATGCGATCGTCTCCCCCGGGAATGCCGGGGCTACCAGTTGGTGATGCGGGGGTTGTCGAACCGGTACTCGTTGGGCACCGCGATGTTGGAGTAGGAGAAGGACAGGCTCACGTCCAGCGACGTGACCTGGTGCCACCAGCCCAGCGGCAGGAACACGGTCTCGCCGGGCTCGACCACCACCTCCAGCACCTTGGCCTGGGCGAAGAGCGGGTAGCGCGCCAGGTCGGGCCGGTCCAGGTCCACCGGGCTGTAGACCTCGAAGTGGTTGTAGAGCAGCGGTGTCTGCAGCGGCGAGATGAAGCGCCAGCGCTTGCGCCCCACGATCTGCGTGTGGCAGAGCATGAGGGTGTCGTGGTGCAGGGGCGTGACCGTGCCGGCCGGTCCGAACCAGAACGAGGCGCGGCGCGCCAGCTCGGAACGGTCGCAGAACACCGGCAGGCTGCCGATGTCGTCCAGCAGGGGCGCGAAGCCTGGCTGACTCAGCAGCTCGTTGTTGGCGGTGAGGTAGTAGTCGTTGGTGGCGCCGCCGGCCAGCACACGGTCCACGAAGTCGGCCAGGCGGGTGTGGCGCTGGTGGTCGAGCTTGTTGCGCTCGTAGTTCGGGTCGGCGCTGCGCTCGGCCTGGACCTGCACGTCCAGGTGGCCGAAGCGCTCGCGCAGGTCCTGCGGCGACCAGCGGCCCATGGCGGGCCAGTCGCGCGCCACGTCGGTCAGCACCACGGGGCGGCTGCCCACGATGTACTTGTCCAGGAATTCGCCAGGCGACACCTGGCTGCGCTTCTCCACGTGGCCGTACAGCGGGTCGAGCTCGAGCAGGCGCTGCTGGTTGGCCATCACCGAGGCCAGCTTGTCCTGCAGTTGCTGGAACTGGCGCGCGGCCAGAAAGACCGGGTCGCTGTCCATGGCGCGGATCGCCGGCTCACATTCGGCCGGATCGAGCCCCGCCTGCACCATGGTCGCCAGCATGGACTCCGGGGTGCAGCGGCGCAGCCGGTTTTCGGCGATCCACTGGCGCCAGCCGGCGTCCAATGCGCGGAAGCCGGCCTCGCGCGGGCGCGGTGCGGGAGAGGCGACGGGCGGGGTACTCATGCGGGGCGTCAGTATGGCACCGCCTTCGCCGCCGACAGGGCCGCTTTTCAGGCCACGAACAGCGCCACGTTGCCGCCCGCGGCCGTGGTGTTGATGGTGAGCGTCTGCTCGGCGCAGAAGCGCGGCAGGTAGTGCGGCCCGCCGGCCTTGGGACCGGTGCCCGACAGGCCTTCGCCGCCGAAGGGCTGCACCCCCACCACCGCCCCGATGGTGTTGCGGTTGACGTAGACATTGCCCGCGCGCGCCTGCGCGGCCAGCGCCAGCGCACGGCTGTCGATGCGGGTCTGCAGGCCCAGCGTGAGGCCATAGCCCAGGGCATTGACCTGGGCGATCACGGCTTTCGGGTCACCGCGCCAGCGCAGCACCTGCAGCACCGGGCCGAAGATTTCCTGCGAGGCCTCGGCGACCTCGCGGATTTCGAACAGCTGCGGCGCCACGGTGTGCGTGGCCGCGTCCTCCCCCTCGGGCAGCAGCGCCACCGCCGTGGCGCGCAGGCGCGCCAGGTGCCGCGCCACGCCGGCGAAGGCCTCGGCGTCGATCAGCGGGCCGACGTCGGTGGCCAGATCAGAAGGGTCGCCCACCACCAGCGCGCGGGCCGCGCCCCGCACCATCTCGATCACGCCGTCGGCAATGGATTCGTGCACGCACAGCAGGCGCAGCGCCGAGCAGCGCTGCCCCGCGCTGCGAAAGGCGCTCTGCACCACGGCGTCGGTCACCTGCTCGGGCAGGGCGCTGCTGTCCACCAGCATGGCGTTCACGCCCCCGGTCTCGGCGATCAGGGGCACGATGGGTCCGTCCTGGGCCGCGAGCGCGCGCTGGATGGCCTTGGCCACCGGCGTGGAGCCGGTGAAGGCCACGCCGGCCACGGCGGCGTCGGCCACCAGGGCGGCGCCCACGGTGTCACCCGGCCCGTGCAGCAGCTGCAGCGCCGCGGCCGGCACGCCCGCCGCGTGCAGCAGGCGCACGGCCTCGCGGGCGATCGCGGGCGTCTGCTCCGCCGGCTTGGCCAGCACGGTGTTGCCCGTGACCAGCGCGGCCGCCACCTGGCCGGTGAAGATGGCCAGCGGGAAGTTCCAGGGACTGATGCAGACCCAGGCGCCGCGCCCGTGCAGGCGCAGGGTGTTGCGCTCGCCGGTCGGGCCGGGCAGCTCCTGCGGTGCCAGCAGGCGCTCGGCCTCGGCCGCGTAGTAGCGCAGGAAGTCGATCGCCTCGCGCACCTCGGCGATGGCGTCGGGCCAGGTCTTGCGCGCCTCGGCCACCAGCAGGGCGCACAGCGGCGGCAGCTGCGCCTGCATCGCGTCGGCGGCGCGGCGCAGCGCGGCGGCGCGCTCGGCCACGGGGCGCTGGTTCCAGGCCTCGAAGGCCTCCACGGCGCGCCGCACGGCCGGCGCGATCTCGTCGGGCCGTGCCTCCGGCACCGGGGGCACGGTCGTCTGGCGCCAGGCGGCGGCCAGTGCCTCGCGGTGCGCGGCCACCGCCGGGTCCAGGCCTTCGCTGTTGGGGCGCGCCACGCCGTACAGGCGCGGGGGCGGGGCGAAGGCAGGCCCGCCACCCTCGCCGGCGCAACGCGCCAAAGGCGATTCGAGCAGCGTGTCCAGCGCCACCGATTCGTCGGCGAGCTGGTGCACGAAGGACGAGTTGGCACCGTTCTCCAGCAGGCGGCGCACCAGGTAGGCCAGCAGGTCGCGGTGCGCGCCGACGGGGGCGTACACGCGACAGCCCACCGACCCCTCGCGCAGCACCTCGCGGTACACGCCTTCGCCCATGCCGTGCAGGCGCTGCAGCTCGAAACGCGCCGTGCCGCGCCGACGCGCCATCTGCAGCACGGCGGCGATGGTGCCGGCGTTGTGCGTGGCGAACTGCGCAAAGACCGCATCGTCGGCGTCGAACAGGGCGCTTGCGCAGGCCAGGTAGCTCACGTCGCTGCGGTGCTTGCGCGTGAACACCGGGTAGCCGGCCAGCCCCAGCTCCTGCGCGCGCTTGATCTCGCTGTCCCAGTAAGCGCCCTTCACCAGCCGGCACATCAGCCGCACCCCGTGGCGGCGAGCGATCGCGGCCACCTCGGCAACGAGCTCGACCGCGCGCGTCTGGTAGGACTGCAGCGCCAGACCCAGGCCCTCCCAGCGCGGGCATTCGCGCCCCACGCGAGCGACCAGGGCCTCGAAGACATCGAGCGACAGCTCCAGCCGCTCCACCTCTTCCGCGTCGATGGTGAGGTTGAGCGAGGCCTGCGCGGCGCGTTCGCACAGGGTCCACACGCGCGGCACCAGCTCGCGCATCACGCGCTCGTGCTGGGCCGGTTCGTAGCGCGGGTGCAAGGCACTGAGCTTGATCGATAGGCCGTCGTTGAGCGAGGGATGGCGCGCGGGGTCGGCGCGGCGCGCGATGGCCTCCAGCGCGTGGCGGTAGCTGTCCAGGTAACGCTCGGCGTCGGCCTCGGTGCGCGCGCCCTCGCCCAGCATGTCGAAGCTGTGGCGCAGCCTGGGCTGCGCACGCCGCCCGGCCTCGGCGCGGCGCAGCGCGTCCTCGATGCCCTCGCCCAGCACGAACTGGCGCCCCAGCAGTTGCACCGCGCGCAGCGTGGCCGCGACCACCGAGCGCGCGCCCACGCGTGCCACCAGGCCGGGGGCCTCACCCTCGGCGGGCAACCACCGCTTGCTCAGCGCGATGGCGGCCGAGGACAGCCGCGCCATCGCCGCGTCGGACGCCCCGTCGAAATCCGCCCGGCCCAGCTGGTCGGCGGTGAGCGCGATGGCGGTCTCGGTATCGGGCACGCGCAGCAGGGCCTCGGCCAGGCGCATCAGGGCCAGGCCTTCGTCGCTGCTGATGGGGTATTCGGTGAGCAGGCGCTCCAGGGCCCAGAAGGCAGGCGGGTTCTCGCGCACCGCGCGCACCCAGGGCCCGGCCTGGGCCTTCACCGCCGCCCAGTCGAGCGCGCCATCCAGCGCGGCCAGGCGGTCGGCGAGCACGCCGGCCTCGGCGCGGTAGGGGTCGGGCAGGCGGTCGGTGCGCGGGAGCGGGGCCTGGGGGATGGGATGGAGCATGGCGGCTGGGGTCTGCAGGATGGTGAATTCCCGCATCGTGATCGCCATTTGGCTGAATTTTTCTCTGATTTTTGAACAATAAAAGTGAATAATTCGGCATGCATCCAACTCCCGACCTCGACCGCATCGATCTCAAGATCCTGCGCCTGCTGCAGGCCGATGGCCGCCTGCCCAACCTCAAGCTCGCCGAGGCCGTGGGCCTGTCGGCCACGGCCGTGCTGGCGCGCACCCAGCGCCTGCAGCGCGAAGGCGTCATCCAGGGTTACGAGGCGCGACTGGACCCGCACAAGCTCGGGCGCGGCCTGCTGGTCTTCGTGGAGGTGCTGCTTGACCGCACCACGCCCAATGTCTTCGACCAGTTCCGCGCCGCCGTGCAGGTGCACGACGACATCCTGGAATGCCACATGGTGGCCGGCGGCTTCGACTACCTGCTCAAGACCCGCATGGCCGACATGGCGGCCTACCGAGCCTTTGCCGGCCAGGTGCTGTGGCAGATGCCCGGCGTGCGCGAGACGCGCACCTACGCCGTGATGGAGGAAGTGAAGACCAGCACGCGCCTGCCGCTGTGATGCCGCAGCGCATGCGCGCATGAACACGGCGCTTGCAAAGGCTCGCCGGGCAGGGCATGACCTCGCCTGCGGCCCGCGGCCCGCGGCCAGGGCCGGGGAATCGCCAGCGCCCGCGGCGCGATCAGGCCGCGGGCGAAGCCACCGGCTTCGGCGCCCGGGCGCCGAACACCGCCCGGCCCACGCGCACCATCGTGGCGCCCGCCGCCACCGCGGCCTCCAGGTCCTCGCTCATGCCCATCGACAAGGTGTCCAGCGCGTGGCCCCGCGCGCGCAGGTCGTCGTAGGCCGTGCGCGCCAGCGCGAACAGCGCGCGCTGCGACTCGAAGTCGGGCGCGGGTTCGGGAATGCACATCAGGCCGCGCAGGCGCAGGCGCGGCAGCGCGGCCACCGCCTCGGCCAGCGCGGGCAACTCGGCCGGCGGCACGCCGGCCTTGTTCGGTCCGCCGTCCACGTTGACCTGCAGGCACACGTTGAGCGGCGGCAACTCGGGCGGGCGCTGCTCGCTCAGGCGCTGCGCGATCTTCAGGCGATCGACCGATTGCACCCAATCGAATTGCGCAGCAACGAGCCGCGTCTTGTTGCTCTGCACTGGTCCGATGCAGTGCCATTCGATGGCCGCGCGCGGCAGCGACTCGGCCACCAGCGCGATCTTCTCGACGCCTTCCTGCACATAGTTTTCGCCGAAAGCCGTCTGGCCGGCGGCATGGGCCTGACGGACGGCATCGGGCCCGAAGGTCTTTGAAACCGCGAGCAGCGTAACCTCTGCGCTGCCTCGCGAAGCCCCATCGCAAGCGCGCCACAGGCGCTCCTTCACTTGCTGGAGATTGCCTGCGATCGTCGTCATAATCGTTTGCAACTGCCCCTCATCACACGGAAAAACCCGGGATGGACATCACCCAACTGCTGGCTTTCAGCGTCAAGAACAAAGCTTCCGATCTTCATTTGTCCGCCGGGTTGCCGCCCATGATACGGGTGCATGGCGATGTGCGACGCATCAACGTCGACGCGCTGGACCACAAGGCCGTTCATTCGATGGTGTACGACATCATGAACGACAGCCAGCGCAAGCAGTACGAGGAGTTCATGGAATGCGACTTCTCGTTCGAGATCGAGGGCCTGGCGCGCTTTCGCGTCAACGCCTTCAACCAGAACCGCGGCGCCGGCGCCGTGTTCCGAACCATCCCGAGCAAGATCCTCACGCTGGAGCAGCTCAACGCGCCCAAGATCTTCGCCGACCTGGCGCTGCGTCCGCGCGGCCTGGTGCTGGTGACCGGGCCCACGGGCTCGGGCAAGTCGACCACCCTGGCCGGCATGATCAACCACCTCAATGAGACCGAGTACGGCCACATCCTCACCGTGGAAGACCCGGTGGAGTTCGTGCACGAATCCAAGAAGTGCCTGGTCAACCAGCGCGAGGTGGGCCCGCACACCCTGAGCTTCTCCAACGCCCTGCGCTCGGCCCTGCGCGAAGACCCGGACGCCATCCTTGTGGGCGAGATGCGCGACCTGGAGACTATCCGCCTGGCCATGACGGCGGCCGAAACCGGCCACCTGGTGTTCGGCACCCTGCACACCTCCAGCGCCGCCAAGACCATCGACCGCATCATCGACGTCTTCCCCGCCGAGGAAAAAGAGATGGTGCGCGCCATGCTGTCCGAGTCGCTGGTGGCCGTCATCTCGCAGACGCTGTGCAAGCTCAAGGACGGCAGCGGCCGCGTGGCCGCGCACGAAATCATGCTGGGCACCAGCGCCATTCGCAACCTCATCCGCGAGGCCAAGGTGGCGCAGATGTACTCGGCCATCCAGACCGGCAACAGCGCGGGCATGCAGACGCTGGACCAGAACCTCACCGATCTGGTGCGCCGCAACATCATCAGCCCGGCCGAGGCGCGCAGCAAGGCCAAGATTCCCGAGAACTTCCCAGGCTGATCCCACACGGGGCAAGGGGCACCAGATGGAACGCGATCAGGCATCCAAATTTATCAACGACCTGCTGCGGCTCATGCTCAGCCGCGGCGGCAGCGACCTGTTCATCACGGCCGACTTCCCGCCCGCGATCAAGGTCGACGGCGCGGTCACCAAGGTCTCGCCTCAGCCGCTGACGGCGGGCCACACGCTGGCGCTGGCGCGCGCCATCATGAACGACAAGCAGGCCGCCGAGTTCGAGCGCACCAAGGAGTGCAACTTCGCGATCTCGCCGCCCGCCATCGGGCGCTTTCGCTGCAATGCCTTCATCCAGCAGGGCAAGGTCGGCCTGGTGCTGCGGACCATTCCCGCCGTGCTGCCCACGATCGACAAGCTGGGCCTGCCACAGGTGCTCAAAGACGTGGCCATGTCCAAGCGTGGCCTGTGCATCCTGGTGGGAGCCACCGGCTCGGGCAAGTCCACCTCGCTCGCGGCCATGGTCGACTGGCGCAACGAGCATTCCTACGGCCATATCGTGACGGTGGAAGACCCGATCGAGTTCGTGCACCCGCACAAGAACTGCGTGGTGACGCAGCGCGAGGTCGGACTGGACACCGAAAGCTGGGCGGCGGCGCTCAAGAACACCCTGCGCCAGGCGCCCGACGTGATCCTCATGGGAGAAATCCGCGACCGCGAGACCATGGAGCACGCGATCCAGTTCGCCGAGACCGGCCACCTGTGCCTGGCCACGCTGCACGCCAACAGCGCCAACCAGGCGCTGGACCGCATCATCAACTTCTTCCCCGAAGAGCGCCGCGCCCAGCTGCTGATGGACCTGTCGCTCAACCTGCGCTCGCTGATCTCGCAGCGGCTGGTGCCGCGGCAGGACAACAAGGGCCGCTACGCCGCGGTCGAGATCCTGCTCAACTCGCCCCTCATCTCCGACCTGATCTTCAAGGGCGAAGTGGCCGAGATCAAGGAAGTGATGAAGAAGAGCACCCAGATGGGCATGCAGACCTTCGACCAGGCCCTGTTCGACGCCTTCGAGTCCAACCTCATCACCTACGAGGACGCGCTGCGCAACGCCGACTCGCTCAACGACCTGCGCCTGCAGATCAAGCTCAACAGCCAACGCGCCAAGACCCTGGACCTGGCGGCCGGCACCGAGCACCTGACCATCGTCTGACCTGGGGTCTGGGTACCATTGCGGGTTGCACCACAGCCAACCCAGGAGACCCGCCTTGAACCCCAAGACCTACGAAGCCACTCCCTCGCGCCGCGTCGCCTTCCTCGGACTGGGGGTCATGGGCAGTCCCATGGCAGGCCACCTGAAAGCGGCCGGCCACCAGGTCACCGTCTACAACCGCACCACCGCCAAGGCCGAGGCCTGGGCCCGGCAGCACGGCGGTGCCTTCAAGGCCACGCCGCGCGAAGCCGCGGCGGGCGCCGACATCGTCTTCTGCTGCGTGGGCAACGACGATGACCTTCGCTCGGTGACCCTGGGCGCCGACGGCGCCCTCGCCGGCATGGCGCCCGGCGCCATCCTCGTGGACCACACCACCGCCTCGGCCAACGTGGCACGCGAGCTGTACGCCGCCGCCAAGGCCCTGGGCATCGCCTTCGTGGACGCGCCCGTCTCCGGCGGCCAGGCGGGCGCTGAGAACGGCTTGCTCACCGTCATGTGTGGCGGCGATCAACCGGCCTTCGATGCGGTGAAGCCGGTGGCCATGGCCTTCTCGCGCGCCTTCACGCTCATGGGCGCGCCGGGCGCGGGCCAGCTCACCAAGATGGTCAACCAGATCTGCATCGCCGGCCTGGTGCAGGGCCTGTCGGAGGCCATCGCCTTCGGCCAGAAGGCAGGGCTGGACATGAACCTCGTGCTCGAGGTCATCGGCAAAGGCGCGGCCCAAAGCTGGCAGATGGACAACCGCGGCAAGACCATGGTGGCCGGCGAGTTCAACTTTGGCTTCGCGGTGGACTGGATGCGCAAGGACCTGGGCCTGGTGCTCGACGAGGCCAAGCGCAACGGCGCGCGCCTGCCCGTCACGGCGCTGGTGGACCAGTTCTACGCCGACGTGCAGGCCATGGGCGGCCAGCGCTACGACACGTCCAGCCTGATCAAGCGGCTGAAGTGAGCGGCGTCCGGCCTCAGTCGCCGGACTTGTCCCGCTTTCTCGTGTCGGCGGCGTAGTGACCTGACTCGGGCGGCAGGCCCTCGGTTTCGACGCGGATGGTGCGCCGGTAGGCCTGCCACTCCTGCGGACTCAGGGCCGGCGCGCCGTCTTCCTGCGCGCCCAGGCCATCCACTTCCTGCGACGCATGCGCGCGCTCGTCGTAGGTCTCGCGCAAGAGCGGTTGCACCTGCAGCAGCGGCACCGTCTTGGGCAACATGATGTCCACGTCGGTGGCCAGGAGCTGGATGTTCATGAACAGGGGACACGGCCGGTAGCGGTCGGTCTCGATGATTCCTTCGAACGCGGAATAGAGAAAACTGCCGCGCATATTGCTCGGCGGGCGCACCAGCACGCTCCAGCCGGGGGCGGTGCTGCAGAGCAGGCCGGTCCAGACCTGCACCAGGCCGGGCATGGGCAGGCGTGTCAGAAAGGGCGGGGCCAGGTCCACCAGGTCGGCGGGCGCGTGTTCGTTCCAGTGGTCCGCGAACCCTGGCAACTCGGACCGCACCAGTGGCTGCCACTGGCCGCCACCTTCCCTGGCGAAAACGTCGGCGCCGTTCCAGCGGAGGTGGACCTCCTCCGCCGGAAAGGCATACCAACCGAAAGAAGAGGCCACTCGCATGGCCTCGCAATGGCGGTAAGCCATCGTGGGCATCAGGCCCAGCGCGGATTTGTCGGCCCGCATGGGCGAGATGGCAGCCGGATAGATGCGGTGGAACTTGATGGTGGGTTGCGGTTGCCTATCCGGCTGCTGGGGCATGGTGCGGGGCTTTCTGAAAGGATCAGCGCTGGGGCGTGGTCCGCATTTTCTGCCGCAAATGCGCAGCGACAACAGGCGCTGTGATCCAGCCGCCACCGATGAGCGCCTTTCTATCACCGCCCGCAGGCTGTTGCGGTACCCGATATTCCGCATCGGCCAGATGCCGGCGCACATGCGCCGCCACGGCTGGCGCGGTGATCCACCCCCCACCAATGACGGCCTTTTTCTCGGTGGCACGGTTCGAAGATGAGCTTTGAGTGATGTTCATCAGAATCTCCTGAAAGTTTCAAAGAAAGGACTAGACTGGCCCGCTCGCGAGCCGGGTCGATCAGACCACCAGGGGGAGTACCGTGCAATTCGCGCCATCCAACCGTCGCTTGAACGCCTACGGAGCCACAGTGGCTGTGGTGCTTCTGGCGTCCAGCGCGCCAGCGGTCACGCGACTGTCCCTCACGCACCATCTGGGCCCTCTGGACCTGGTCCTGCTGCGCTGCGGCATCGGCGGGCTGGTGTTTCTGCCATTCCTGCTGATCCATTGGCGGCAGTTGCCGAGGAAACTGGCGGTGACCGGCTTGGCGCTCGCCTTTCTGCACGGCTGGGGAATGCACCTGACAGCGATCGCCGGCCTTCAGTTCTCCCCCGCCAGTCATGCGTCCGCCTTGGGGCCGGGCTTTCTCCCGGTCTGGGTCATGCTGTGGCGCCGGCTGGGGTACGGGGCAGCGCCAGATTGGCGACAAACCCTGGGTCTTGCCTTGATCGCCATGGGCGCGCTAATGCTGCTGGGCTACTCGTCGTGGACGTCCTTCGAAAACCGGATATGGATTGGCGACCTGTTCTTTCTGCTGTCGTCGGCACTGGCGGCGGCCTACCTCGTGTATGTCCAACAACATGAGGTGGACCCCATGCAGGCCGCGGCATTGGTGGCGGTGTATTCGGGCATCGTTGGGGGACTGTTGCTGCTGGCATCGCCTGCGTCGTCCGCACTCTGGACGGCGCCCGCTTCGGAGGTGCTGGCTCAGGCAATCTTCCAGGGCCTCGGCATGGGGGCCTGCGCTGTTCTGTTGGCCAGCTACGCCACGCGCCAACTCGGCAGCCAACGCGTTGCCGTCTTCTTCGCTGCCATCCCCGTGTTGTCCATGTTCCTTGGCCGGGCTATCGTCGGCGACGGCATCCATCCCCATGAGGCCATGGCGGTAGTGCTGGTCAGTTCGGGCATCCTCATCGCCAGTGTGCTCGCCGGCATCGACCCTGCGAAATCCGCTCCCTTTTCAAGGAACAACCGCATTCAGTCCTGAGATCACGCCATGAGTGCCGCCGACACCACCTTCCCCAGTTCCCGGATCGAAGAACGCCCACTGATGGCGATGGACATCGCCGACAACACGACAGGTACCTGGGGCGGAACCGATCCGCTCATGGACCGACTTCAGCAGTGGGCGGGCGATGCGTATTGGCAGTTGCTGTCGCACCACAAGGGGCACATCGTCAGGCAAACGAACCACGGCCTGATGATGGAATTTGCCGACGCTCGCCACTGTGTGCAGGCGGCCTTTGCGCTGAATCAGCTGGCGGATGCCTTGAATGGGCGGACAGATGCCTCGAAGCATTTGCAGTTGCGCGCGGGTGCGCATCTGGCCAGCTATGGCCACGGCCAGCTTGAGCCCGTCGATCGCGACGTGCAACTGACCTCGGAGTTGACGGCATTGGCCGCGCCCGGCGAAGTCCTGGTCACCGCCGAACTGCGCGATCGGCTGGCCAACGGTCTCGACGCCGACTTCGAAGACCTGGGCCATTGGGTGGAGTCGTTCGTCCAACCCGTGCGCCTATTCCGGGCCCATCCGACCCACGGGGCCATTTCGGACCGCCTTACCGCAGAGGATCAGGACCTCCGCCCGGCCTTGGCCGTTATTCCCTTTCAGGCCAACGCACCAGAAGTTAAGCACTGGGTGCTCGGCGAGTTGATCGCCGATGGGGTGATCGCGCGCTTGTCCCACAGCATCGGCCTGCGGGTGATCGCGCGGCAATCCACGTCTGCCCTGCGCGGCAGTGGCGAACTCGCCGAGATCGAACGACATCTGGGCGCGACCTTCATCCTGTCGGGCAGTTACAGCATACGCAACGACAAGCTCGTGGTGACGGCCGAACTGGCCGAAGCGCGCAGCCACACCCTTCTGTGGACCGGTCAATTGCAGCACGCGCTGCGCGATCTGCTGCAGGAACAAAGCGAACTGCTGCACGAGTTGGCGCGCACGGTGGCGCAGGCGCTGGACAAGGCGCAGGTGAGCCAGGCTTTGACGCGTCCGCTGCCGAGCCTGGACAGCAGCTTTCTGATGCTGGCCGGAATTTCGATGGTGCACAGCCATTCCAGCAAGGCCTTCGATCGTGGGCGCGCAACCTTGAACGAGTTGACCATGCGGCACCCCGAACACGCACTGCCCCGTGCGTGGTTGGCCATGTGGCACGCCTTGAATGTGGTCAAGGGAACAAGTGGCAACGTGGCCCGCGACATCAGGCAGGCCCGCGAGCAGACGCAGCATGCGCTGGACGTCGAACCCAAGAATGCGATGGCCCTCGCGGTGGAAGGCTATATCCAATGCCAGTTGCTGAGCGATCCTCAGCAGGCGAACCGCTATCTGGCGTCGGCCGTTGAAGCCAACCCCAGCGAGCCCATGGCGTGGCTATTCAAAAGCCTGTATTCCGCTGGCTGGGGCTCCAGTTCCCTGTCGGTGACCGAGGCGTACGTCGCGCGGTCCCTTTCGCCCGTCGACCCTTTGCGATACTTCTTTGACCTGCTCACGGGCAATGCCTTGCTGGCTGACCGCCAGTTGGATCAAGCAGTCGCCTGCGGACGCCTGTCATTGCGGGCCCACAAGCACCACGTTCCCACGCTGCGTTTGCTGCTGACGGCTCATGCGGAACTGGGGCAGTTCGACGAAGGCAGGGCCATCCTGAACCAGTTGCGAGCCGAGGCACCGGAACTGACTGTGTCCTCGTATCTCGCCATAGGCAGCGCAGAAAGCCCCATGCGCCAGCGCATCGCCAATGCCATGCGGCAACTGGGCCTTCCCGAGACCTGAGTACGTGAGCACCTGAGCCCCATTGACCACGCCCTCTCTTTGCAGGCCCTTCGCGTCGCTGACCCCAACTTGCAAACTGCCGACGCCCCCATTTCACACCATGGATTGGTAGAGCGCCCGCTACTGGCGATCAACATTGCCAGGCTCTGTCGGAGCGCAGCGGGCGGAGAAGAATTGCCCGCGGAGCGGTGGCTTCGATGGGCAGGGAGTGCGCTGCGGCAAGTGTTGTCGCGTCACGAAGGTCAGATCGTCAGGGACACGGGCACTGGGTTGGTAATCGCCTTCGAAGATGCTCATCACTGCCTGCAAGCAGCATTTGCCTTAAACCAGTTGGCAGACTCTCTGAATGCGCAAGACGATGGGTCCAGCCAATTGCACTTGCACGCCGTTGCCCATCTGGCCCACCTTCCCTGCGAACAAAAGAAATCGCTCGACCGAGACATGCAATCGATCTCGGCACTCACCACATGGGCCGGACCTGGAGAAGTTCTGGTGAGGATCCAGGGGCGGGCGTGCAGCACGTAGTCGTTCCAGCCTTCGCTGCCCTGCATCAGCGAGAGGGGTTTGACGGCCATCCAGGCGATCTCGCTCGCATCGACTTCGCCGCTGGGGGTGAAGTACAGGGTGCGCGT
>QFCS01001118.1_pt1 | contig 46786 bp, 41 predicted proteins | sample 3576561 | NCBI WGS metagenome assembly QFCS01 | reverse complement strand
CGCCTCCGCCTCGGGGATCGACGCGCTGGACACCTCCGGGGTCGCGTGGCCGGTGAGGAGCAGGTCGGTGAACACGTCGGTGCGGATCTGAACGACCGTCCGGGTGTCGGGCGTGCGCGGGGTGCCCGTGATGGCGTTGCCATCGCCACCGCTACTGTTGCCGGTGCCGGCGAGGTCGAAGGTGTCGGTGTCGGTGCCGGCGCCGGTGCCGGTGCGGTCGAGCGTGTCGGTGCCGTCGGGCCTGTCTGACTCGGTGGGGGCTCCCGCAGTGGTGCGGGCGTTGATTTCGCGGCGTGCGTATTGGTCGAGGCGGTCGCGGATCCCGTGGGCGAGGGCGGCGAGGGTGGCGATCAGTTCTGCCATCCCGTCGTCGAGGTCCCGCACCCACACGTTCCGCACCGCCACCGCCGCCGCGTGCCGGGTCTCCAGCGGCACCGGGTGGAGGCGGTCGGCGAGCATCCGGGCGGCCGGCTTGAGCCTGCCCGGGGTCTCCCGCCTCGCCACGTCGAGCACGGCGGCTTCGTAGAGAGCCCGCGCGTCGTCGTCGGTAATCGGGAGCCCGGCACCCACGATCACTGACACGTGCCCCCGGGAGATCTCGCCCGCTTCCAGGGCGGAGTGGGTGGCGGGGAAGGATCCGACGAGGACGAACGCGTCGGACAACTGCCGCTGCACGGTCCGGTCGGAGGCCCGCCACATCGCCCCGATCTGCGCGGCGAGGGACCGGAGCGGAATGTCCCGCACGTCCGACGGGCCCGGGGCCGCGTCTTGGGTGTGGGTGAGGTCGACGGCCGCGGCCAGCAGCGCGGCTTCTCTCGCGTCGAGTGCGGCACGGTCGCGCCGTGTCACGGCGAGGGCGTCCAGCAGCGACTCGACGTCGGCGGGGCCGTCGCCAGGGGTGGGTGCTGCGGGGTGTGTCATACCGTCTATTGTCCGCGGGGGGTCCGACATCGGCGGTGGGAAAGTGCCGGTCAGGGGTTGTTCCTGTGGATAACCCCGCGGGTGGGCGGGTTGGGGAGGACGTGGCGTTTCGTCTCGCTGCGCTCGCTCAACGACCGGGGGTGGCGTTTCGTCTCGCTGCGCTCGCTCAACGACCGAGGGGTGCCGGGGAGGGGGTGGCGTTTCGTCTCGCTGCGCTCGCTCAACGACCGGGGTGCCGGGGAGGGGGCGGCGTTTCGTCTCGCTGGGCTCGCTCAACGACCGGGGGGTGTCGAACCGACCCCGGCCTCACCTTCCCGCGCTCGCTCGCGAGGCGCGCGGGCCGCGCCGCGACCACTGCGGCATCGTCACCGCCTACGCTGGGATCATGACCAAGAACACCGTGTGGACCATCGTCGGCGTGATCGTGGCGATCGTGATCGCCTGGATTCTGGTCAACATCCTCTTCAGCGTCATCGCCTTCCTCGCCAAGCTCGTCATCGTCGCCGTCGTCGCCGCGATCGTGTTCTTCGCGATGCGGGCCATGCTCGGGCGTTCGTCCTGATCGCCGCCCTCGCCACTTCCCCTGCCGTTACCGTGGTCTCATGACCACGACTGCCGCGCAGCGCGCACAGACCCTCTCCGCACTCCATTCCGCCCCCGAGATCCTCCGCGTCGTGAACGTCTGGGATGTCGTTTCTGCGCAGGCGGTGTTGGCGCTGCCCGAGACTCGCGCGCTGGCGACCGCCGGACACTCGATCGCGGCGACCTTCGGGTACGCCGACGGTGAGAACATTCCGCTCGACGTCATGCTCGACATGGTCGGTCGCATCGTGGCCGTCGCCGGCGACGTGCCGGTGAGCGCCGACCTGGATGCCGGCTACGGCGATGCCGGAGAGACCACGCGTCGCGCGATCGGAATGGGCGTCGTGGGAGCCAACGTCGAAGATCGTCTCAAGCCCCTGGCCGAATCCGTCGCCGCCGTCGAGGCCATCGTGCGTGCGGGGGAGGCCGAGGGTGTGCCGTTCGCGCTCAACGCTCGCACGGATGCGTTCGTTCGCGCCGGCGACCGCCCGCTCTCCGAGTCGATCGCCGACGCCATTGAGAGGGGCCGTGCGTATCTCGACGCGGGCGCCGACGTGGTGTTCGTGCCCGGCATTCTCGATGCCGACGTGACCCGCCAGCTCGTGGACGGCATCGGCGAGCGCAAGGTGAGCGTCATCGGACTGCCGGGCGCGCTGAGTGCGGCCGAGTACGAGTCGCTGGGTGTTGCGCGGATCTCGTACGGGCCGATGACCCAGCGCGTGGCGCTGACCGCTCTGCAGGACGTTGCTGCGAGCCTCTACGCCGACGGCGTCATCCCGTCGACGACACGCGCTCTGAACTGAGCAGCGGGGTGGCGTCGGCGGGCGTGGTTGCCGTGTCATCTCGACGTGACGCCCGCGCCCGTTCGAGCGCGGCCGATGCGGCCATCGCCACCAGCACCCCGGCGAGCACGAACGCCGCCGACTGCGTGTAGCCGGTGCCCGGTGGCACGTCCCAGTGGCCGCCGTAGATCCCCACCCAGAGCGCGTACTCCATCATCGTGTTCATCAGGAGGATCAGTCCGAGCGCAGACAGCGCGAGGGCCCGCGGTCCGCGAGCGGGAGCGAGCGCTGCTGCCGCGACGGCCAGCGCAACGGCGATCAGCCACAGGGTGGAGAGCAGCGCGGAGAAGTGCGGCGCGCCGTCCATCGCTTCGAGGCACGCGTCGCTGACCTGCGACGGTTCACAGTCGACGAACGCGGCATGGGTGGCCAGGATGCCGGTGAGCCCGAAGCCGGCGAGTGTCGCCGCGATGAGCAGCAGGATGATGGCGTGGATGCGGTGACGCATGGCTTCCCCCGATTCCGTGCGGATGCCGCGAGCGTAGCGGTGATGTGCGACACCGGTCCAGAGGCTGCCGTCGTACGGGAGGCGATGTCGGCGGTGCGCACGATACTGCCGACATGACACGATTCGCCATCGATGCCGATGTGGCCCTCCGTCTGATCGCCGACGGAGCGCACGTCGCGCCCGAGCATTCGCTCGTGGGTCCATCCGTTCTGCGGTCGCACGCGATGGCGAAGCTCTACACGCAGGTTCGCGACGGATCACTCGACGAGAAGACCGGCCGCGCACGTCTCGACCGCGTCGCGACCATGAAGATCAGGCTCCTCGGAGATCGGGTCTCCCGGGCCACCGCGTGGCGCATCGCACGAGATCTCGGGTGGGATGATCCCGCGCCGGCCGAGTACCTGGCGGTGGCCGCCTTGCAGGCCGACCTCCTGGTCACTGATGATGCGACGCTGTCGGAGGCGGCGCGCGCCGTCGGAGTGTCCGTCGTCGGCATCGACGATGCGGTCATCGCCGGGGCGGTCACCGCGGACTCGACGACGTCCGCCTTGGGCTAGACGATGGGCTAGACGAAGCGCACCCAGTTGGCGCCGCGACCCGTTTCCACGCGCTGCAGGAGGTCGAGTCGGTCGTCAGTCACGGCATACAGCGACACCGTGGTCGACTTCTCGCCTGCCGCGACGAGGAGACGGCCGTCGGGGCTCACGGCGAACCCGCGGGGCTGGGTCTCGGTGACGGTGAAGGTCACGGCAGGTGTGAGGGTGCCGTCGGAACCGACGCCGACCGCACCGAGGGTGTTCTCGGTGCGCTCCGAGCCCCACAGGCGCGTCTGTTCCGCGCCCCAGTGGAGGTCTGCTCCCCAGATGTAGTGGTGGGCGAGCGGGTCGGCGCCGAAGACGCTGTGACCCAACCCCCGTGACGTATCGAACACCGTCGCCGTGTCGCGGGCGGTGAGCGTGCCGTCTTCCTGGTTGCGCGCGTAGTGCAGCACCTCGCCGGAGAACTCGGTGATGACGTAGACGGCATCCTCGGGTTCGTTCAGAACGAGGTGCCGCGGGCCACTTCCCTCGGGCGCGGAAACCGTCGCCGGTTCGAGGGCCGTGAGCGAGAAGTCGTCTCCGACGCGGTACTGCGCGACCAGATCGGCGCCCAGCGACACGAAGTAGGCGTGACGGCCGTCGGCGGTGGGAAGGACCGAGTGCAGGTTGGGGTACTCGATGGTCGAGACCGGCTCTCCCACGACCCCGTCGACGACGGGGCAGCTGATGCCGTAGCCGCCACTGTAGGCGGCGCCCAGAAGCCCGGTGCCGCCTCGGGTGAGCGCGAGATAGTTCATGCCTCCCCGGGGAAGATCCCGGCGCGTGCGTGGCTCGAGCGCGCCGCTGTCGCGGTCGAGGGCGAGGGTGAGGATGCCGGCGGGCTGGCCGTCGGACGCGCCCTTCACGGCGGCGTAGACGAGATCGCGGTCGGCGTCGACGGCAAAGGTGGAGCACCCCGCGAGGCCCTCGGTGACGGCGATGCGTTCCAAGCGATCGTCGGCGAGTCGGAACGTGCTGATGCTGCCGTCGGCGGCGTTGGCAACGAGGACGAGAGAAGTCGCGGTCACCCCTCGATCGTACGGCTCCCCGCCGACCCCGGGCGCGGTGGGGACGCGTAGCCTGATCGGATGCGAGAACCTCTCCGACCGGTCTCCGACGACGAGGGTGCCTCCGCTCGGGCCGCGAAGACCTCACTCGGTGCGCGGGCCCAGTTGGCTCAGCTGGTCGGCGAAAGGTGGGCGTCGTTCTCGGACGTGGTGCCCGGCTCGTCGGTAGACGCTCGCGCCGCCGCGATCCTCATCCTCTTCGGCGTGCTCGACGACGTCCCCAGCGTGCATGATCCCCGCGCGCACAGCGGCACCGTGCGCGACCCGCGCATGGCCGTCTCCCGCGACCTCGACGTGCTGCTGCTGGCCCGCGCCACCACCTTGCGTGCCCATCCCGGCCAGATCGCCTTCCCCGGCGGGCGCGTCGATCCGGGAGACGACGGTCCGGTGGCCGCCGCGCTCCGGGAGGCGAGGGAGGAGACCGGCCTGGACACCGACGGCGTGGACGTGCTGGGGACGCTCCCACCCGTGCCGCTGGACTACTCGCGCCACCTCGTCACCCCCGTGATCGCCTGGTGGGCCCGGCCCTCGCCCGTGCGCGTGGTCGACGAAGCGGAGTCGGCTGACGTCTTCCGCACCCCCGTGGCGGATCTGCTCGATCCCGCACGACGCGCGACGACGGTGCTGCGTCGCGACGGCCGGGAGTGGCGTGGACCGGGCTTCGTGGTTCCGCATGCCGCAGGCAGCTATCTCGTCTGGGGATTCACCGCGATGGTGCTGGACGCGCTGTTCGACCGTCTGGGGTGGACCGAGCCGTGGGATCCCTCCGTGGAGATCACCCTCGAGCCGTGAGCAGCTCGCGTGTCATGCCGGGCGGGTGATGTCAACCCTGCCGCGTCCGAGCGTCCGAGGGCGCACACTGGCGCGATGACGCGCGATCAGTACACCTTCACCGACCCTGCCTCCCTCTATGCCGACATCCAGCCCCAGAAGCAGAGGATGAGCGAACCGGGGCTCGACGCCGACCTCTCGCCGAAGGCGGATCTCGGCCAGGAGAGCTACCGGGGGACCGGACGCCTGGCCGGTCGCCGGGCTCTCATCACCGGCGGCGACTCCGGCATCGGCGCGGCCACCGCGATCGCCTTCGCCCGCGAGGGCGCATCGGTGGCGCTGTCGTACCTTCCCGCGGAGGAGGAGGATGCCCGGCGCACCGCGGAGATCGCGCGGGAGGCCGGGGTGAAAGTGGCGACCTTCCCGGGGGATCTTCGTGACCCCGCGTATTGCCGTGGTCTCGTGGAGGACGCGGTCGCGGCGCTGGGGGGACTCGACATCCTCGTCAACAACGGCGGGAAGCAGATCTATCAGGAGACCCTCACCGACATCTCCGACGCGCAGTTCGACGACACGTTCAAGACCAACGTCTACGCGATGTTCTGGATCACCAAGGCCGCGCTGCCTCACCTTCCGCCCGGCTCGTCGATCATCAACACCACGTCGATCCAGGCGTATTCGCCGTCGGACATCCTCGTGGACTACGCCTCGACCAAGGCGACCATCAACGCGTTCACCAAGGCGCTCGCTCAACAGCTCGCGCCCAAGGGGATTCGGGTCAACGCCGTCGCGCCGGGACCCATCTGGACGCCCCTCCAGCCCACCGACGGTCAACCGCAGGACAAGCTCGAGGAGTTCGGTGAAGACACCCCGCTGGGGCGGATGGGGCAGCCGGCAGAGCTCGCTCCCGCCTACGTGTTCCTGGCCTCGGCGGAGTCGAGCTACGTCGCCGGCGAGACACTCAACGTCAACGGTGGGATGGTGACCCCGTGAGCGCGGGAGACGAGATGACCCCGGAGGAGAAGCGCCGCGATCAGCTGCTGCGCGCGGAAGGGTCGACCGAGGCGGATGCCGCCCCGCGCATCGAGGTCAGCGAACACGACGGCGTGACGCGCATCGACGTCGCCGACGACGCGACGGTCCGTCCCGGCCCGGGCCCGGGCGTGGAGGAAGCGGCGGACTGAGCGGCCTGACCCGGACGCGAGGCGTCCGCTGATCCGACCGGCGGAGCACCGCGTGCTCATATGCGCACGCGGTGCTCTCTTGCTTGCTCATATGAGCAAACCAGTGCTCAGAAGTTGAGATCGGACCTCGTGACTCCCTAGCGTCAGGTGGGCACCACAGACCAGGAGCACTGACCAAGGAGGTTCAGATTCCATGAAGAAGGCAGCAATCGCATTCGCCGGCCTGACGGCACTCGCGCTCGGCCTGAGCGCGTGCTCGGTGAGCACCACCCCCGGTGGCGATGCGAGCGCCCCGGCCGGAGACGACGACATCGTCATCGGCTTCAGCCAGGCGACACAGCAGTCGCCGTTCTACGTCGAACTCGGCGAGGGCGTCGAGCAGGCGGCAGAGGCGGGTGGCGCGTCACTCGAGTACGTCGACGCCAACGGCGACATCACCAAGCAGAACAACGACATCGAGGACCTCATCACCCGAGGGGTGGACGTGCTCCTCATCAACCCGGTCGACCCCCAGGGCATCGCGCCCGGCCTCGCCTCGGCGAAGGCCGCCGGCATCCCCGTCGTGACCGTCGACCGTCCCGCAGACGGCGCCGTGGCGCACGTCGGCCGCGACAACGTGGCGATGGGCGAGCTCGTCGGCGAAGCGCTCAAGGAGGCGCTCGGAGACGAGGGCGGCAAGATCATCGAGATCCAGGGCGACGCCGGCGGCACGGTCGCGATGGATCGCTCCGAGGGCTTCCACAACGCCTTCGAGGGCGATGACGCGGTCACGATCGTCGAGGGCCCGTACGCGGAGTACATCCGCTCCAACGCGGTGACGGCCATGCAGGACCTCCTGCAGTCCAACTCCGATGTCCGCGCCGTGTACGCCCACAACGACGACATGGCCCTCGGCGCCCTCCAGGTGCTCGCGGAGAACGGCCGTACCGACGTGCTCGTCGCGGGTGTCGACGGCCTCATGGAGGCGGTGGAGGCCATCGCCGACGGCGATCAGTACGTCGCGACCGCGCTCAACGACCCCATCGCGCTGGGCGCGACGGCGGCCGAGACGGCGCTCGCCGTCGCGGCGGGCGAATCCGTCGATGCCGAGATCGACGCCGGCACCGAGCTGGTCACCGCGGCAAACGCCGCGGACCTCGTCGGCAGCACGCTGTTCGCCCAGGCCAAGTAGCCCGGGCGCCAGGAGCCCGAGCCATCCGGGCGGCGTGTGCGGATCTCCGCGCACGCCGCCCGCAAGAACCGCGCGAGAAGACGCGCAGGAATCACGGAGGAGACCCATGTCCGACACCATGACCGCCGCAGTGATGCACGCCCCAGGCGACATCCGCGTCGAGCAGATCCCCGTACCGGAGATCGGCCCCGGTGACGTGCTCGTGAAGGTGGCCGCGTGCGGCGTGTGCGGCTCGGATATCCCGCGCATGAACTTCTCGGGCGCCTACTACCACCCGATCGTGTGCGGGCACGAGTTCTCCGGGCACATCGTCGAGGTGGGAGCCGAGGTCACCGGCCTCGAGGTGGGCCAGCTCGTCACCGTGCCGCCCCTCATCCCGTGCGAAGACTGCGACAGTTGCCGCGACGGCCAGTTCTCGCTCTGCGAGAACTACGGATACTTCGGCAGCCGTCAGGACGGGGCCTACGCGCAGTACGTCTCGGTGAACGCAGGCAACGCCTTCGTGATGCCCGAGGGCGTCGATCCCCGTGCAGCCGCCATGATGGACCCCTCGGCGATCGCCCTCCACGCCATCTACCGCACCGGGCTCACCGAAGGGTCGCGCGTCGCCGTCATCGGCGCAGGACCGATCGGTTTGTTCGCCGTGCAGTGGGCGAAGCTTCTGGGAGCCAGTGAAGTGCTCGCGGTCGACGTCAGCGCCGACAAGGCGGCCATGGCCGTCGAAGCCGGCGCCGACCTCACGGCCAATGACGATGAGCAGGCTCGGGCACATGCCGGCCTCGGCTTCGACGTCGTGATCGAGTCGGCGGGCGTCCCGGCGACCGTCGCGCTGGCCACGACACTCACTGCGCGGCATGGCGAAGCAGTGTTCATCGGCATCCCCCATTCGCCGGTGGAGCTCGACAAGGGGACGTTCAGCCACTTCCTGCGCCGCGAGGCGTCGCTGCACGGTAGCTGGAACTCCTTCTCGGCACCCTTCCCCGGACGCGAGTGGGTCGAGTCGGCGGCAGCGCTGGCCGACGGGCGCCTGCGCTGGGAGTTCATGATCACGCACGAGCTGGGCCTCGACGCCCTGCCGGAGACCATGAAGCAGCTGGGCGAGCGTTCGATCTTCAGCTCGAAGGTACTGTTTCTGCCGAACCAGGACTGAGAGAAGGCGGGAACGATGGGGTTCTACCTCGCGATCGACATCGGCACCGAGGGTGCGCGGGCCGGCGTGTTCGACACGGCGGGTACCCGCCTCGGCGACGCCTCCGCGACCTATGTGACGAGCTACCCGCGCCCCGGCTGGGCCGAGCAGAATCCGAACGACTGGTGGCGCTCCGCGGTGCAGGCGGCGCGCCGGGCGCTCGCGGATGCCGATGTCACCGAGATCGACGCGGTCGGTGTCGCCACGACGGCCTCCTCCGTCGTGGTGCTCGACCAGCGCGGCGAAGCGCTGCGCCCCGCGATCCTCTGGATGGACAGCCGTGCCGTCGCGGAGTCTGCCGAGACGGCACGGATCGAGCATCCGTCGCTCGCGTTCTCCGGCGGCTCGGACAGCGCCGAATGGCTCGTCCCCAAGGCCATGTGGCTCGCGCGACATGAGCCGGATGTCTACCGCCGGGCCGCGCGCATCGGCGAGTCCGTCGACTACCTGACGCTGCGGCTGACCGGGGAGTGGATCGGGTCGCGAATGAACGCGACCTGCAAGTGGAACTACGACCACCGAACCGGCGTCCTGCCCGTCGATCTGTATGCGGCCCTCGGCATCGAGGACCTCGCCGACAAGCTCCCGGCCGCCATCCACCGCACCGGGGCGATCGCCGGCCGGCTGTCGACGGTCGCCGCCGCGGAACTCGGTGTCGCGCCCGGCGCCGCCGTGTTCGCGGGCGGCATCGATGCGCACCTCGCGCTCGTGTCGATGGCGGGCCTTCCCGGGGAGCCGGTGGCAGTCGTCGCGGGCACCTCCAACGCGTTCATCGCCGAACTCGACGTTCCGGTCTTCTCGCCCACGATCTGGGGCCCCTATCCGGGTGCGCTCACCGAGGGACGGTGGCTGGTGGAGGGTGGTCAGATCTCCGCCGGCGCGGCGCTCTCGTGGCTGTCCGAGCGGATCCTCGGCGTCACGCGCCACCGGATCGGCGACCTCATCTCCCGGGCGGAGGCGGTGGCCCCCGCCTCGCACGGACTCCTCGTGCTCGACCATTTCATGGGCAACCGCACGCCGCTGCGCGACCCGCAGCTACGGGGCGCGATGCTCGGCCTGTCGCTCGGCACCACCCCCGAGCACATCTATCGGGCAACGGTGGAGGCCGTCACCTTCGGAACGCGACAGGTGCTCGAGTCGTTCGAGGCCGTCGGCGTCGACACCGATCACGTGTATGTGACCGGCGGCATCCGCCACAACCGCCTGTGGATGCAGACGACGGCCGACACCCTCGGACGCCCCGTCGGCCTCATCGACGGCGAGAACCTCACCACGCGGGCCCTCGGCATCCTCGGGGTGGCCGCCGTGAGCGGGGAGCCCGTCGCCGAGGTGGCTGCGCGGTTCGCCCCCGCGTACACACTCATCGAGCCGCGCCCGGATGCCGTCGCGCCACTGCGCGAGGCATACGACCGCTACCTCGCCGCGACCACGCTGACCGCGGGGGTCAGCGCCGACCTCGCCGACGTCGCGGCGGGACGCCGGGCGGTGACGATCTCATGAGCACCGACGACACCCTCGCCGTGCGCGCAGCGGAGCTGTGCTACCAGGACGGCAAGAGCCAGGCCGAGGCCGCTGCACTGCTCGGGATCAACCGATGGAAGGTCGGACGCCTCCTCGCCTACGCGAAGGAGACGGGGATCGTCCGCATCGAGATCGCGCACCCCCGCGCGCGCCGCCTGCCGCTGGAGCGGCGCCTCCGCGAGGAGTACGGGCTCCGAGACGCGATCGTGGTGCCCGCGCTCGCCGACGAGACCGAGCAGTCCGAGCGGGTCGCGGCCGCGGCGGGGGAGTACTTGGCCTCGCTGCGCCCCGTGCCGCGCACGCTCGGCATCAGTTGGGGTCGTACCCTCCAGCAGGTCGCCGCGGCGCTGCCCGACGGATGGGCCAGCGGCATCGAGGTCGTGCAGATCAACGGCGGCGTGACGGTGAACCGACGCGTGGGCATGGCATCGGCGACGGCGACGACCATCGCACAGAAGGCGGGCGGCACCGTCACCCTGCTTCCGAGCCCCGCGATCCTCGAGCACGCCTCCACTCGCCGGGCCATCGAGGACGACCGCATGGTCGCCCCGATCCTCGACAAGGCGCGCTCGGCATCGGCGCTCGTCTTCAGCGCCGGACCGGTGACCTCGGCATCCGTGCTCGTCTCCAGCGGGTACGTCGCGCCGGCGCGCATGCGTGAGCTCGTCGAGAAGGGCGCCGTCGGCGACATCGTCGGGCGCTTCGTCGACTCCGATGGTCACATCGTCGATCACGAGCTCGACGAGCGCACGCTCGGGCTCACCCTCGACGACCTTCGGCGCGCCGACGCGGCCATCGCGGTCATCAGCGGCGCCGCCAAGCGGGCCGTCGCGCTCGCCGTGGTCGCCAACAACTACTGCTCCGTGCTGGTCACCGATGAGGCGACCGCCACCTACCTCCTCGAGGAGAAGGACCGATGACCACACCCGAGATCGCGGTGTCTCCGACGCCGCTCCTCCAGATGCGGAAGATCCGCAAGACCTTCCCCGGCACCGTGGCCCTGGCATCCGTCGACCTCGACGTGTATGCCGGGGAGGTCCACTGCCTGCTGGGCGAGAACGGCGCCGGCAAGTCCACGCTCATGAAGATCCTCGCCGGGAGCTACGTCCCTGACTCGGGCGAGATCGGTATCGACGGCGAACCGGTGCAGTTCTCGCATCCGCTCGACGGTATCAGGGCGGGGATCTCCGTCATCTACCAGGAGCTCGACCTGTTCGCCGACCTGACCGTCGCGCAGAACCTGTTCCTCGGGCACTCGCCGAGCACGGGCGGCGTCGTCCACCGCCGCGTGCGCAACCAGCGTGCGCGCGAGTACCTCGACCGCGTGGGTGCGACGTTCTCTCCCGACGCGCGCGTCGCCGACCTGCCGATCGCCGATCAGCAGCTGACCGCGATCGCCCGCGCCCTGACCACCGACGCGCGCATCATCGTCATGGACGAACCGACCGCGACGCTCGGAGAGGCAGACGTCGCGAAGGTGTACGAGGTGATCCGTCGCCTCGTCGCCGACGGGCGCGCCGTGATCTACATCTCGCACCGCCTCGACGAGATCGAGACGATCGGCACCCGGATCACCGTGCTCCGCGACGGCGTCAACGCCGCCAAGTACCCGGTCGAGGGCACCGACGCGGAGCGCTGGATCTCCGACATGATCGGCGACAAGAAGAGCGAGCTCACCGAGCACCGCGCGCCGCGGGCGCTCGACGGCGAGCTCGCGCTCGAGATCGACCGCGTGAGCATCCCGCGCGTGCTCGACGTCCGCGACGTGTCGGTGCGGGCAGGGGAGATCCTCGGGCTCGCGGGGCTCGGCGGCGCCGGGCGCAGCACTCTGCTCGCATCGATCTTCGGCGCTCAGAAGGCGCAGATGACGCTGCGGGTCTTCGGGCGTCCGGTGAAGATCGGCTCGGTGCGGGATGCCGTGCGGCACCGCTTCGGGCTCGTCCCCGAGAGTCGGAAGACCCAGGGTCTCCTGCTCGGCTTGTCCGTCGCGCGCAACGCCGGCCTCGCCGCCCTCCGCGGCGGCTCGGCGCTCTTCCCACGCGAGCGAGAACAGCGCCGCACGGGGCCCATCCTCAAGCAGCTCTCCGTCAAGGCCGCGAGCCCCCACCAGGAGATCCGACTCCTGTCCGGGGGCAACCAGCAGAAGGTGGTGCTGGCGAAGTGGCTGGCGCGGGATACGCGCATCCTGCTGCTCGACGAGCCGACCCGCGGCCTCGACATCGGCGCCAAAGCCGACCTGTACCGCCAGGTACGCCTCCTCGCCGAAGGGGGAGCGGCGGTCCTGCTCGCCTCGAGCGAACTCAACGAGCTCATGGCGAACGCCGACCGCATCGTCGTGCTCCACGAGGGCCGAAAGGTGGGCGAGTTCGATCCGCTCACCGATTCCGAACAACACATCAGCCACGCGATCATCAGCGGAAAGACCTCATGAACGACTCCTCCACGACCGGAACGGTCGAACCCCCCACCCTCTCGACGCAGGCTCTCGCAGCGCGCCCGACGTGGCGTCAGCGCGGATCGATGTGGCTGATCAAGGGCAACCTGCTGATCGTGTTCGTCGTGATCTGCGCGATCGCCGCCTTTCTGAGCCCGGAGTTCCTGACCACGCGCAACCTCGCGAACCTCCTGCAGCAGTCGAGCCTCACCGGCATCATCGCCATCGGCATGACGCTCGTGATCCTCACCTCGGGTATCGACCTGGCCGTCGGCTCGGTCGCGGCCCTGAGCGGCATGATCGTCGCCGTGCTCCTGGACGGGTCCGTGCCCATCGCCCTCGCGATCCTCGCCGCGCTGACCGTCGGCGTGGCGGTGGGCCTCCTGATGGGCGCGGTCTCCGCCTGGATCCGGTTGCCTGCCTTCATCGTGACCCTCGCCGGTCTCACAGCTGTCCGGGGGTGGTCGTACACCCTCACCGACGGCCGCCCGGCAGGTTCGAACCTTCCCGAGGCGTTCACGATCATCGGCGGCGGCTACCTCGGCATCCTCCCGTTGACGGGCGTGATCTTCATCGCGGTCACGATCATCACGGGGCTCATCCTCCGTTACACGACCTTTGGCGAGTACATCTACGCCGTGGGCAGCAACGAGGAGGCGGCGCGCCTGTCGGGCGTGCCCGTGAACTGGATCAAGGCATCCGTGTTCGGGTTCTCCGGCCTGACGGCCGCCCTTGCCGGCATCCTCCTCACCAGCCGTCTCACGATCGGTCAGCCGACGGCGTTCCAGGGGGCGGAGCTCGACGCGATCGCCGCCGTGGTGCTCGGCGGGACGAGCCTGTTCGGAGGTCGCGGTGGCGTGGGCGGCACCTTCATCGCGGTGCTGCTGCTGTCGGTGCTGAAGAACCTCTTCAACCTGCTCGGGATCGGCTCGTTCGTCCAGATGATCGCCACCGGCGTGATCCTGGTGCTCGCTCTGATCCTGAACCGCTTCCTCGACAGCCGCGCCGCGGCGGTCGCCCGATGACATCCCCGACGACCACCCCCGACACCCAGGAGATCAGATGACCACGCAGGACTTGGCCCGCTTCGTCGACCACACCCTTCTCAAGCCCGAGGCGACCCCGGCCGACGTCGCCGCGGTCGTCGCGGAGGCGGCGGAGCTCGGCGCGTACAGCGTCTGCCTCTCGCCCTCCGTGCTCCCCGTCGAGGTGCCGGAGGGGCTGCTGCTGACTGCGGTCGTCGGTTTCCCCAGCGGCAAGCACCACTCGTCGATCAAGGCGGCGGAGGCGGCGCTGGCCGTGTCCCAGGGGGCCGACGAGATCGACATGGTGATCGACGTGGGCGCCGCCGCGGCGGGCCTCTTCGACGCGGTCGAGGCCGACATCCGGGCCGTCCGCGAGGCCGCGCCCGCCCCGACGGTGCTGAAGGTGATCATCGAGTCGGCTGCGCTCTCGGATGATGCCATCGTCGCCGTGTGCCGCGCAGCGGAGGCGGCGGGTGCCGACTTCGTGAAGACCTCGACGGGCTTCCACCCGTCCGGCGGTGCCTCGGTGCACGCGGTCACCCTCATGACGCAGACCGTCGGAGACCGCCTCCAGGTGAAGGCGTCCGGCGGCATCCGCAGCCGCGCCGAGGCCGAAGCGATGATCGCGGCCGGCGCGACGCGCCTGGGACTGTCGTCGACGCGGGCGATCGTCAACGCCGAAGGCGCGGTCGGCGACTACTGATCGACCGCCCTCGTCACGGCGACGGGATCGCATCCTGGTAGGATCGATCCTTGGAAGTGTGTCCGAGCGGCCTAAGGAGCATGGCTGGAATCCATGTATACGGTTCTCCCGTATCGCAGGTTCAAATCCTGTCACTTCCGCCACAGATGAAGAGCGCCACCCCCGACTCGGGGTGGCGCTCTTCGCTTTCGTTCTGCAGGGTCACACCGTGTGTACTGCCCCGGTGACCATGCCGACCAGCTGCTCGCCCGTCACGCCGGAGGCGCCCCGCGCGCGGTGACCGCACGCTCAGCCGCGCACGCCCCGGAGCCGGCGGACGTAGTCGAGCACCGACGCGACGCTCTCGTCCAGCGGCGCCATCGTGTCCACCCGCAGCCGTGCGCCCTCCCACGCCTGAAAAGCTTCTCGGCGGGCGATGACCGACTCCCAGGTCGGTTCCGGGAACCCGGCGATCGCGCGGCGACGTTCCGCCAAGCGTCGGCGATGCACGCTCTCGTCGCTGCAGAACACTTCCACGAACGCCACCGGGCGGCCCACCTCGGCGGACAGCGACAGCCACTGGTCGCGGGCCTGCTGCGCATCGTTGACCGCGTCGATGATCACGTCGTTGCCGAGCCGCAACTGCTCGCGGGCGAGGTCTTCTGCCACCACATAGGCGGCCAGGCCCGTGGGCTGATCCCGCGCGATTCCCGAGCGCCACATCGCTGCCTCGATCGGATCCACCGACAGCAGCGCGCAGCCGAGCACCCGTGCCACCTCGGCCGCCACCGAGCTCTTGCCTGATCCGGGGAGCCCTGCCATCACGAGCATCATCCCCCCATCTTCATCCACCTCGGGCCGCCTTCCGATGTCCCACCGTGGTCAGGCGGTGGTGCCCGAGCCGGCGAAGGCGCTTCCGGGCCGCACGATGAGTGATCGCGGCAGCAGCAGAGCGCGTGCGCGCGCGGCCGGGGCGACCGCGGCGAGCATCGCCCGGCGCGCCTCTCCGGCGGCGGCGCCGACCTGCGCCCCTGACTGCGCGCCCGACGGTGCCCGGGCGTAGCTGGCCCGCTCGATCGCTCCCACGAGGAGGGAGACCTCCGCCGCGGGGGCGCTGTGCTCGGCGACGAGCCGGGCACCCCACGCCCGCGGTGACTCGGATGCCGGTACGGCCACCCCGAGGTCGATCGCGGCGTCCTGCAGCAGGCGCCAGGCGGCAGTCACATCGCCCTCGCGCGCCCGCCCGGCCAGGATGCGGCGGCGCAAGGTCTGCACGAGAAGCGGTGCGAGCACCACCAGCACCACGCCGGCCACCGTCAACAAGAACGGACGAAGGTCGGCCATCGCGGGCGTTGCCGCGCCGGCGTCGACGGGCCCGTCGTCGGGACGCGCCGTGGGGGCGGCCGATGCCGCGGGCGAGCGCGTGGCCGTGGGCGTGGGGCCGGAGATGATCTCGCCGCCCTCGTCGACGTTCTCGGTCTCGGGTAGGAACCGGGTCTCCGTGCCCAGGCTCTTGGTCGGCTCGAAGGCGACCCATCCGATGCCTTCGAAGTACACCTCCGGCCAGGCGTGGAGCTGACTGGTCGACACCTCCGACACCCGCTGGCCCTCGACGGTGTCGCTCGTGCTGGTTCCGGGGAGGAAGCCGACCACGATCCGCGACGGGATGTCGAGGGCGCGCGCCATCAACGCGAACGCGCCCGCGAAGTGGGTGCAATATCCTGCCTTCACCTCCAGGAAGGCTGCGACGGCCTCCGTTCCCGTCCCGTCGAAACCCTCCGCCACGGGAGCGTCCAGCGAGTAGGTGAACTCCGGCCCGCGGAACCACGACTGCAGAGCGATCAGCCGGTCGTAGTCGTTGGTCTGGCCAGCGGTCACCTCCTGGGCGAGCTCGATGATGCGGGCGGGGCTGTCTGCCGGCAGCGAGAGCACGTCGACGGCCGATCCGTCATCGGAGGTCCGGGCGGCACGGATCTGCTCCGCGGTGGGGCGCGGTACCTGCGAGACCACTTCGTACTGCTGTCCCTGCGCCGTCGTCTGCCCGCTGAGGACGGTGCGGCTGAAGGGGACGGCGCGCCAGAGCCCCTCCAGTCCGTCCACGGCCACGGCGGGATAGGGAACGGGCAGATAGGCCGAAGGGAGGTTCAGGATCTCGATGTTCGTGCGGTACTGCGTGACGCGGATGCCGTCGTCCACGACCACCGGCTCGAGACCGTCGTCTTCCAACGGCACCGATCGGAGCCGATCTGGACGCCACACGTTCCCGTCGAAGAGCGACAGCGTCGCAATGCGCAAGTAGGGCGGGGTGGGTGCGTCGCCGCGGATCCGCAGCGCCGTCACCTCCGAGTTCTGGCGCAGGTCGTTTCCGAGGGCGAGGGTGGGATCGATGTTGACCACCGGGCCGTTGCCCGCTGCCGTCACGACCGGTGCCGGCAAGGCCGGGCCGATGACGAGCGCGAGCACCACCGCAATCGCGCCGCTGGTGACCGCCACCGCCGTCACCCCCGATGAGCTGCCCGGCTCGGGGGCCTCCCGGGTACGGGTCTCGGCCCGGATCAGGACGAGGATTGCGGCGGCGAGCAGCACGAATGACAGCACATCGACGTCGGTGCCACCGCGGCTTACCGCGATGGCGGGGATGAGCCAGACCGCTACCAGCGCGATGGATGCCATCAGCGGCATACGCGCGGTGACCACGACATGATCGAGCGCAATCGTGAGGGCGCCGATTGCGGCGACGACGACGAACGAGATCGCGAGCGTCGGGTCGACGGGCGCGACGCCCAGCAGAATCTCCGACGACGCGCGCTGCACGAGCTGGAGGGCCGAGGCGACGACGTCGGGCGTCGGGATGACCAGCAGCAGCGCCTGCCCCGGAAAGAAGACGCCCGTGACCGCCGCCACCCACACCACCAGTTCGGCGAAGGTCACCGCGATCGCGGGAGCCCGGAGGCGCCGCAGGACGGCTCCGGTGACCAGCACGGCGGCCGGTACCACCCCTGCGCCCAGCACCCAGAAGCCGGGGGAGATCACCGACACGAGCGGAACGATGGCGGCGCAGAGGGCCAGCCAGAGGGCGACGGCGAGCCGCCGCTCACCGCGACGCGCTGACGACCCGGCGCCCGACTCAGGCGCCGACACGGCTCATCCCGCGTTCGGACGCGGCCGCCCACGCGGCCGCGAAGTCCGAGCCCGCCGGTGCGGAGATCGCTCGCCATCCCGTCGCCGCCGCGCGCCCCAGAGTCTCGGCCTGGTCGGACGCGACCTGCGAGGCCACCGACACGAGCACCGGGAGGGCGCTGTGGTGCGGGAGCGGGGCGAGGACCTCCACATCCGCTGTCTCGAGAGGGCCGGTGATCAGTACGAGAGGCCCGGTCTGCACCCCGGAGAAGAGCCGCACCAGCGCCTCCGCCTCGGTGGCCGCACGAGCGGTCACGGTGGCGAAGGAGGTGAGCATGTCGCGGATGCCGGCGCGGTCGCCGCCGTCGATCGGTTCGACGATCTCGCTGCCGTCGACATCGATGATGCTCACGTGGTATCCCTCGCTCACCAGCTGGGCGGCGATCGACACGCACGCGGTGACGGCGGCCTCGAAGCCCGGGTCTTCCCCGGGAACGCGCCGGGCGCCGGCATCCCACCGCTGCGCGCCGCGATCGAGAACGACGACGGCGGCCGGGGTGGTCTCCTGTTCCTCTTGGCGCACCATGAGCTCGTCGCGGTGGGCGCTCGCGCGCCAGTGGATGCGTCGCATCGAGTCGCCCGGCACGTAGTGGCGCGGGATCAGGTTGTCGGAGCCCTGGCCGAGTTGGTTGCTGCTGGAGGTCAGGCTTCCGCCGGCCTCGCCCGGAAGGTCGGTCAGTGCGATCAGGGTGAGCGCCTGCGGGGCGATGGTGAGGGGCGTGGGCTCGCCGACGGCCGTGCGCCGGCGGATGAAGCCGAACGGGTCGGCCGAGGTGACGCTCAGAGGTCCGATGCCGTTGACCCCTCGACGAAGCGCTGTGGCACGGTATTCCAGGTCGATCAGACGTGCGCCTCCGGTGGCCATGCCCGACACCGTCGCGGGAAAGCGTCCCGTCGCGTCGCCCTGGAGGGCGGCGGACAGGTCGTCGCGCCAGCGGCCCTGCGCCACCGGCAGCGGCGAGCGGATCTCCACACGCGCGCGCACGGTCACCTCTTCGCCCACGGTGGCCACCTCCGGAAGGAACGACCGCGTGACCTGCTCGCTGCGCGGCACGAAGTACATGGCCATCGCGCTCACGGCCACGACGGCGAACATGAGCGCGCCCACGTACAGCAGCTCGACGACCACGAACTGGTGCGCCAGCACCATGCACGCCACGGCGAACAGCACCGCGCCGGTGCCCCGGATCGTCAGCGGCCAGCGGCCCATCATCGGCCCATCAGCGCGTGGCCAGCGGAACCCGCGCCGACGCCGCGATCGTGCGCAGCGCCGAGGTCACCGCGTCGCCGGCGGAGCGGCCGCGGGTGGCGTTCGAGCCGCGCACGGCGATCATCCGGTGGGCGAAGACCGGTTCCAAGAGGGCGACGATGTCGTCGGGGATCACGAACTCCCGGCCGTCGAGGGCAGCCCACACCTTCGCCGCACGGATGAGTTGCAGCGTCGCGCGGGGGCTGGCGCCGAGGCGGATGTCGGGGTGGGCGCGGGTGGCGCGGGCCAGCGAGACGGCGTACTCCTCGACCGCGGGGGAGACGTGCACGCCTCGGGCCCAGGCGATCAGCTCACGCACGCGGTCGGAGGTCACCACCGGGGTGAGCTCGTCGAGCGGGTTGGCGGTGTCGCGCTGGCGGAGCATGAGAGCCTCGGAGGCCGCGTCGGGGTAGCCCATCGACACCCGCATCATGAAGCGGTCGCGCTGCGCTTCGGGGAGAGCATAGGTGCCCTCCATCTCCAGCGGGTTCTGCGTGGCCACCACCAGGAACGGGTCGGGCAGGCTCCGGCTCGTGCCGTCGACGGTGACCTGGTGCTCCTCCATCGCCTCCAGCAGCGCCGACTGCGTCTTCGGCGAGGAGCGGTTGATCTCGTCGGCGATGACGATGTGGGCGAAGACGGCACCGGGCTTGAACTCGAAGACGCGGTCGACCGGGTTGTACACACTCACCCCGGTCACGTCGCCGGGAAGCAGGTCGGGGGTGAACTGGATGCGCCGCACCGTGGCATCCACCGACGCGGCCAGCGCCCGCGCCAGCACGGTCTTGCCGACACCGGGCACGTCTTCGATCAGCAGGTGACCTTCGGCCAGCAGGCACACCAGCGCCGCGCGCACCGCAGCAGGCTTTCCGTCGATGACTCGTGTCACGGAGGTCACGATCGCTTCGGTCTCGCGGGCGAAATCGGCGGTGCCGAGCTGCTCGTGGTGGCCGTCAGTGTCGAGCATGCGTTCCCCTTCGCCGCGGACGTGCGTTTCTCGATGCTAACCCGGTGCGGTGAGCGCAGGCTGAGCGCGTCGGGTAAACTTTCCCGTAGCTCTCCGCGAGACGGCATCCAGGCCAACTCCCCCAGGACGGAAACGTAGCAAGGGTAACCAGGCTCTGCCGGGTTCGCGGAGAGTCTTACTTTTCCGGGTGTTTTCTCCCGGCCGCTCCGGCGTCACCGTCGACCCGGGAGCCTAGGCTGGATGCGTGGCTCAGAGCATCTACATCACCTCGACCGAGGGACTCTCGGGCAAGTCCACCGTCGTCCTCGGCGTGATCGATGCGCTCACGCGCGTCTCGCCGAAGGTCGGGGTGTTCCGGGCCATCGCCCGTTCCACCACCGAGCGAGACTACGTGCTGGAGATGCTGCTGGACCACGTCGGCGTCGAGCTCAAGTACGACGAGTGCATCGGTGTGACCTATGACGACGTGCGACGCGATGCCGACGCCGCACTCTCGAAGATCGTCGAGCGGTTCAAGGCGGTGGAGTCCAAGTGCGATGCCGTCGTGATCGTCGGCAGCGACTTCACCGACGTCGGCTCCACCTCGGAACTGGGCTACAACGCCCGCATCGCGGCGAACCTCGGCGCCCCGGTGCTGATCGTGCTGAACGGGCGCGCCGGCGAGGGGGATCGCCTCGGCGTGAGCATCGCCCGCACCCCCGAGCAGCTGTCGCAGCTGACCGAGCTCGCCGCCACCGAGGTGCGTCACCAGCGCGCCGAGCTGTTCGCGGTGATCACCAACCGTGCCGACCCGGTGAAGCTCCATGCCATCAACTCCGCGATCGCCGCCGTCGTGGCCGGCATCCCCGCCGTCGACGGCCACCGCGAAGCGGAGGTGGGCGTGTGGTCGATCCCCGAAGACCTGTTCCTGGTGGCGCCGGCGGTGCGCGACGTGATGCTCTCGTTGGGCGGAACGCTGCTGCGCGGCGACGACGCCCTGCTCACCCGCGAGGTGCTCGACGTGGTCGTGGCCGGGATGTCGCTCAACAACATCCTGCCCCGGCTCCGTGAGGGCGCGATCGTGATCGTGCCGGCCGACCGCACCGAGGTGCTGCTCGGCCTGCTCCTGGCGAACTCGTCGGGCACGTTCCCCTCCATCTCGGGCATCATCCTCAACGGACCCTTCCCGCTTCCCGAGGCGGTGCAGAAGCTGATGGTCGGGCTCGACTCGGCGCTGCCGATCATCCAGACCGACCTCGACACCTACGACACCGCCGTGCGGGTCATGGGCACGCGGGGACGCCTGGCCGCCGGGTCTCAGCGCCGGTACGACACCGCGTTGGCCCTGTTCGAGCAGAACGTCGACACCGAGGAACTGACCACGTCGCTGGGGCTCACCAGCTCGCAGGTCGTCACGCCGCTCATGTTCGAGTACCAGCTGCTGGAAGCGGCGCGCACCCACCGCAAGCGCATCGTCCTTCCCGAGGGCTCGGACGACCGCGTGCTGCGGGCCGCGGCCACGGTGCTCGCCCGAGGCATCGCCGACCTCACGATCCTGGGGGAGGAGGCGGAGGTGCGCGGGCGCGCCGTCGAGCTCGGGCTCGACATCAGCGCCGCCCACGTGCTGAGCCCCTTCGACCCGGCCACCGTCGACCGCTTCGCCAAGGAGTACGCGAAGCTGCGCAGCCACAAGGGCGTGACCTACGAGAAGGCCGCCGACACCGTCACGGATGTGTCGTACTTCGGCACGATGATGGTCCACCTGGGCCTGGCCGACGGCATGGTCTCGGGGGCGGCGCACACCACCGCCCACACCATCCGCCCGGCGTTCGAGATCATCAAGACCAAGCCCGGGGTTTCTGTCGTCTCCAGTGTCTTCCTCATGGCGCTCGCCGACCGCGTGCTCGTCTACGGCGACTGTGCGGTGATCCCCGATCCCTCCAGCGAGCAGCTGGCCGACATCGCCATCTCGTCCGCGGCGACGGCGACGCAGTTCGGGATCGACCCGCGCATCGCGATGCTGTCCTACTCCACGGGCGAGTCGGGTTCGGGCGCCGACGTCGACAAGGTGCGTGCGGCCACCGAGCTCGTCCGCGAGCGCGCCCCGCAACTGCTGGTCGAGGGTCCGATCCAGTACGACGCGGCGGCAGACGCAGCCGTCGCCAAGGCCAAGATGCCCGACTCGGCCGTCGCCGGCCGCGCCACGGTGTTCGTCTTCCCCGACCTCAACACCGGCAACAACACGTACAAGGCCGTGCAGCGTTCGGCGGGCGCGGTCGCCATGGGGCCGGTGCTTCAGGGACTCAACCGTCCGATCAACGACCTCTCGCGCGGTGCGCTCGTCGAAGACATCGTCAACACGATCGCGATCACCGCCATCCAGGCGCAGGCTCACTCCTCGCACGATCAGAAAGACCGGGCATGACCGTCGTCCTCGTCATCAACAGCGGCTCGTCGTCGTTCAAGTATCAGCTCGTCGAGGTGGAGTCCGAGCGCGCCCTGGCATCCGGGCTCGTCGAGCGCATCGGCGAGGACGTCGGCTCTGCGCGCCACAAGGTGCTCACCGGCGACGAGGCGTCGGAGACGTCGCGCGAACTGCCGATCCCCGACCACACCGCCGGGTTCGCCGTCATGCTCGAGGCCTTCGCGGAACACGGTCCGTCGCTGCAGGACCAGCCGCCGGCGGCCATCGGCCACCGCGTGGTGCAGGGAGGTGCGCGGTTCTTCCAGCCGACCCTCGTCGACGACCTCGTCGAGATCAACATCGACGAGCTCTCGGTGCTCGCCCCGCTGCACAATCCGGGGGCGGTTCAGGGCATCCGTGCGGCGCGGGAGGCCTTCCCCGAGCTCGCCCACGTCGCGGTCTTCGACACCGCCTTCCATCAGACGCTGCCTCCCGCCGCCTACACCTACGCGATCGACCGCGACCTGGCGCGAAAGCACCGCATCCGCCGGTACGGATTCCACGGCACCAGCCACAAGTTCGTCAGCCGCGCCGTCGCCGACCATCTCGGCAAGCCGCTGCGCGAGCTGAAGCAGATCGTGCTGCACCTGGGCAACGGTGCGTCGGTCACCGCCGTCGACGGTGGGCACTCGGTGGAGACGTCGATGGGTCTCACTCCGCTCGAAGGTCTCGTGATGGGAACCCGGTCGGGCGACATCGATCCTTCGGTGCTCCTCGTGCTCGCGCGGCGCGAGGAGATGACGCCGGGCGAACTGGACACCTTCCTCAACAAGCGCAGTGGAATGCTGGGCCTTGCCGGGGTCTCCGACATGCGCGACATCGAGGATCGGCGGGCCGCCGGAAACGGCGCCGCCATGCTCGCCTTCGACGTGTACGTGCACCGCCTCCGGGCCTACATCGGCGCCTACATCGCCCAGATGGGCGGCGTGGACGTCATCTCCTTCACCGCCGGAGTGGGCGAGAACTCGCCCCTCGTGCGCGCCGCGGCCCTGGAGACCCTCGGGTTCCTCGGGGTGCGCGTCGACCCCGAGCGCAACGAGACGCGGGGCCGCGGCATCCGCACGATCTCGACCGACGATTCGGCCGTCACCGTGCTGGTGGTGCCCACGAACGAGGAGCTCGAGATCGCCAGGCAGACCCTCTCGGTGGTCACCGGCGCGTGAGTGCCTGTGGATGTGTCGCACAGAGCGGAACACACCATTACGCTGTACGAGTGACAGCCGCCTCGCTCCCCGATTTGACCACCTACGACGGCGTTCTCTTCGACCTCGACGGCGTGCTCACCCCGACCGCCGAGGTGCACATGCACGCCTGGCAGACGATGTTCACGGAACTGTTCGCCGCGTGGGAGATCTCGCCTCCGTACACCGAGCAGGACTACTTCACGTACCTCGACGGCAAGCAGCGCTATGACGGCGTGGCGAGCCTGCTGCGCTCGCGTGATGTCGAGGTGCCGTGGGGTGACCCGAGCGATGCGCCCGACGCCGACACCGTGTGCGGCATCGGCAACCGCAAGAACGCCGTCTTCTCCCGAGTGCTGCGCACGGAGGGAATCGCGCCGTACCCGGGGTCGCTCGCCCTCGTCGACCGTTTGCTCGCCGCGGGCGTGCCGATCGGCGTGGTGTCGAGCTCCAAGAACGCCGAAGAGGTGCTGCAGGTGGCGGGCCTGCGTGATCGATTCGCCGTCGTCATGGACGGGGTGGTCGCCGAGCGAGAGAACCTCCCTTCCAAGCCCGCACCCGACATGTTCGCGGAGGGCGCCCGCATGCTGGGAGTCGACCCCGCCCGCAGTGCCGCGATCGAGGACGCGCACTCCGGCGTGCAGTCGGCAGCCGCCGCGGGCTTCGCCCTGGTCGTGGGCGTCGACCGGGGTGTCGGCGCCGACACGCTGCTGGCCTCCGGAGCCCACCTCGTCGTCGACGACCTGTCGGCTTTCGTCGCCTGATCCGCTTCCCGTGCAGAGGAGTTCCATGATCGACCGCGATCGTTTCCCCGTCGACCCGTGGCGGCTCGTCGAGTCGTTCACTTCCCTCGACGACGTCGGGGTCACCGAGACCCTGTTCGCCCAGGGCAACGGGTACCTGGGGCTGAGGGGCAACCACCCCGAAGGGCGCCACGCGCATGAGCACGGCACCTTCATCAACGGCTTCCACGAGATCTTCCCGATCCGTCACGCCGAGCAGGCCTACGGCTTCGCCGAGGTCGGCCAGACGATCATCAACGCGCCCGACGCGAAGGTCATGCGCGTCTACGTCGACGACGAGCCGCTCTCCTTCGACGTCGCCGACGTCCGCGAGTATGAGCGCGCGCTCGATTTCCGCACGGGGGTGCTCACGCGCCACGTGCGGTGGATGACGCCCAGCGGCAAGGACGTCGTCGTGGAGTTCGAGCGCATGGTGTCGTTCGAGGAGAAGCACCTCGCCGTCCAGCGGGTCACCGTGACGGTGCTCAACGCCGAGGCGCCGGTGACCGTCAGCTGTCAGATGATCAACCGCCAGGACGGCCAGGACGTCTACGGCGGCGGTAGTCCCACCCGGGGTGCGGCCAAAGCGGGATTCGATCCGCGCAAGGCCGAGAAGATCGAAGAGCGTGTCCTCCAGCCCCAGGAGTTCTGGCAGGACGGTCTGCGCTCGGCGCTGGCCTACCGGGTCACCGCGTCGGGCATGACCATCGCCGTCGTCGCCGACCACGTCGTCGAGACCGAGAACGAATTCTCCGCGCGCACGCTCGCCGAAGCCGACATCGCCAAGAACGTGTTCCGGGTGCAGGCGAAGGCGGGTGTGCCGGTCACGGTCACCAAGCTGGTCAGCTACCACACCTCCCGCGGCGTGCCCGCGCGTGAGCTGGTCGATCGGGGTCGGCGCACGCTCGACCGTGTGGCCGCGGAGGGTATCGACGCGCAGTTCGAACGACAGGCCGCATGGTGCGAGGCGTTCTGGCAGCGCTCCGACGTGGTCATCGAGGGTCACGACGATCTCCAGCAGGCGACGCGCTGGTGCCTGTGGCAGCTCGCGCAGGCGGCTGCACGTGCGGATGGACAGGGCGTTCCCGCGAAGGGCGTGTCCGGGTCGGGATACAGCGGTCACTACTTCTGGGACACGGAGATCTACGTCCTCCCGTTCCTCATCTACACGACGCCGCTGTGGGCGCGCAACGCGCTGCGGATGCGGTATCTCATGCTGCCGTCGGCCCGGAAGCGCGCCGGCCAGCTCAACGAAGCGGGGGCGCTGTTCCCGTGGCGCACCATCAGCGGCGAAGAAGCCTCGGCCTACTACGCCGCCGGCACCGCGCAGTACCACATCAACGCCGACGTGAGCTTCGCCCTCGGGAAGTACGCGCGGGCCACCGGCGACGACGATTTCGTCCACCGCGAGGGCGTCGACATCGCCGTCGAGACGGCGCGACTGTGGACCACCCTCGGATTCTGGCGCTACAACGAGGCCGGCGACCCCGAGGTCTTCCACATCCACGGGGTCACCGGCCCCGACGAGTACACGACGGTCGTCAACGACAACCTGTTCACGAACGTGATGGCCCGCTACAACCTGCGGTTCGCGGCGCGTGTGGTTCGCGAGATGGAGGAGTCCTCGCCGGCGCAGTACAAGGCGATGGTCGACCGACTCGGCCTCGACCCGCGCGAGCCGGACGCGTGGGACGACGCGGCCGAGGCGATGCACATCCCCTACAGCGAGGCGCTCGGCATCCACCCGCAGGATGCCGTGTTCCTCGAGCGCGAGGTATGGGATCTGGAGAACACCCCCGCAGACCAGCGGCCGCTGCTGCTGCACTTCCACCCGCTGGTGATCTACCGGTACCAGGTGCTCAAGCAGGCCGACGTGGTGCTGGCGCTGTTCCTCCAGGGCAATCACTTCACCGACGAGGAGAAGCTCGCCGACTTCGAGTACTACGATCCGCTGACCACCGGCGACTCGACGCTGTCGGCGGTCGTGCAGTCGATCCTCGCCGCCGAGGTGGGCTACCAGGACCTCGCCCTCGAGTACTTCAACGAGTCGATCTTCGTCGACTTGGGCGACCTGCACCACAACGCTGCCGACGGCGTGCACGTGGCATCCGCGGGTGGGGTGTGGACTGCGCTCGTGTCGGGCTTCGGGGGCATGCGCGACCATTTCGGCGACCTGTCGTTCGATCCTCGCCTGCCGGCCGACTGGCCGTCGCTCTCATACACCCTGCACTGGCACGGCACTGAGTTGAAGATCACCGTGACCGCCGACGCGCTCACGGTCGTGGCCGGCCCCGGCGAGCCCGTGTCGTTCGCGGTGCGGGGCGCGTCGTACACCGTGGGCGGCGGGGAGACGGTCGTCGTGCCGCTGGAGGGGCAGGGTCCGGTGCGTTCCGGGCGGCCGACGTTGGGCGACATCGGCGAGCAGCTGCGCGAGGACGGATCCATGATCTCCGCGTCTGTGCCGATCTCCACCAACACGTCGGCGATCCCCGTCATCACCGTCGGCAGCACGTTCGAGCCCGACCAGAGCAACGCCGGCGTCGACTCCTGACCACACCCGCCGTCCCGGTCGCCTGAGGCCGGGCCACGGCGCATAACTCAGGCAGACCGCGGGTTCGGGCGGCCCGGCCGGCCAGCCTACGGCGGTTCTGCCTGAGTTATGCGACCTGGCGGCCGGGTGATCCGTCCGCGACGATGGCCCGCACGGCATCGCGCCCGGCGCGGTTCGCACCCACCGTGGACTGTGACGGACCGTAGCCGATGAGGAACAGGCGTGGCTCGTCGATCGCGCGCCCGGCAGCGACGCGCAGGCCGCCGGCGGGCGCGCGGAGACTCAGCGCAGCGAGGTGGGCGATGTCGGCTCGGAAGCCGGTCGCCCACAAGATGACGTCGGCGGGTTCGAACGTGCCGTCGGGCATGCGGACGCCGTGCTCCTCGATCGCCCTGAACATCGGATGCCGGACGAGAACGCCGCGTGCCTGGGCGGCTCGTGCCCACGGTGTCCAGTGCTGCCCGGTGACCGAGATCACACTGCCGGGCGGATGCCCCTCGCGCACCCGGGCCTCGACACCGGCGATCGCGGCGATGCGCGCCTCGGTGTCGAAATCTGCGGCATCCCACTCCACCTCTCGTCGCGTCACCCAGAACGTCTCGGTCACGCGTGAGATCTCGTCGAGCAGCTGCACGGCCGACACCCCCGCCCCCACGATGACGACGCGCCGTCCCGCGAACTCCTCCGCGGAGACGTAGTCGTGCACGTGGAGCTGCCGTCCGGCGAAGCGCTCCTGCCCGGGGTAGTGCGGCCAGAACGGGCGTCGCCACGTGCCGGTGGCGTTGATGACGTAGCGGGCCGCCCACCTGCCTCGGTCGGTCTCGACGACCAGCCGGCCGTGGGGGATCGTCATCGGCCCGCCGCACGGCGGTGACCGTCTCGGGCCGCCGCACACGGAGGTCGAAGCGCTCCTCGTAGTCGGCGAAGTAGGCGGGCAGCACATCGCGCGCGGGCGCGGCAGGGTCTGCGGGCGGAACGGGATGGTCGGGGAGTTCGTGGATGCCGTTGACCGTCGCCATCTTCAGAGACGCCCAGCGGTGCTGCCATGCTCCGCCCGGAGCGGCGTCGCTATCGAGCACGACGAAGGTGGGGCCGGTGCCGGGGATGGGGGAGTAGCCGCGCCGGCGAAGGTGGTACGCGGCCGAGAGTCCGGCTTGGCCGGCGCCGATCACGACGACATCGACCGGCCCGGCATCCATACCGGGAGGCAACGCCGGGGGGTGCGGGGTTCTTCCCGTGCCGGGGCGCGATGTCGGCGGCACGCCGTAGTCTGTTGGGGTGACCACCGCCCTGTACCGCCGCTACCGGCCAGAGACCTTCGGTGAGATGATCGGTCAGGCCCAGGTCACCGAGCCGTTGATGACCGCTCTGCGTGGTGATCGAGTCGGGCACGCCTACCTGTTCTCCGGTCCGCGCGGGTGCGGAAAGACCACCTCCGCCCGCATCCTCGCGCGTTGCCTCAACTGTGCCGCCGGGCCCACCGACACGCCCTGCGGCACGTGCGACAGCTGTGTCGAGCTCAGTCGCGGCGGTGGCGGTTCGCTCGACGTCGTCGAGATCGACGCCGCGTCCCACAACGGCGTCGACGATGCTCGCGACCTGCGTGAACGCGCCGTCTTCGCTCCCGCCCGCGACCGGTTCAAGATCTTCATCCTCGACGAGGCTCACATGGTCACGGCGCAGGGTTTCAACGCGCTGCTCAAACTCGTCGAAGAGCCTCCCGAGCACGTCAAGTTCATCTTCGCCACGACCGAACCCGAGAAGGTCATCGGCACGATCCGCTCGCGCACCCACCACTATCCGTTCCGCCTCGTCGCCCCCGCCGCGATGCTCGAGTACGTCGAGCAGCTGTGCGTGGCCGAGAACGTCACGGTGGAGCCGGGGGTGCTGCCGCTGGTGGTGCGCGCCGGTGGCGGATCGCCCCGAGACACCCTCTCCCTGCTCGATCAGCTCATCGCCGGCTCCGACGACGGCGTCGTGGGCTACAAGCGTGCGGTGGCGCTGCTGGGCTACACCCATGCCGAACTGCTCGACGAGGTGGTCGACGCATTCGCCGCCAACGATGCCGGCTCCGCATTCGCCGCGGTCGACCGCGTGGTCCAGACCGGTCAAGATCCGCGCCGTTTCGTCGACGACCTGCTCGAGCGCCTGCGCGATCTCATCATCGTCGCCGCCACCGGCGACGGCGCGTCGGCCGTGCTCCGCGGAGTGCCCGTCGACGAACTGGCTCGTATGCGTGCACAGGCCGACGTGTTCGGCACCGATCGACTGTCCCGCATCGCCGACATCGTGGTGGCCGCGCTCGACGACATGTCGGGTGCCACCTCGCCGCGCCTCCAGCTGGAACTGCTCGTGGCGCGCGTGCTCGCCCACGCTCAGACCGCAGCGTCCATGCCGCCGGTGGGCACGACCCCCGTCGGGTCCGTCCCCGCTCCTGCGGCCCCGGTGAGCGCGGCCCCGGTGACTGCTGCGCCTCCGGCGACTCCCGCTCCGGTGAGCGCGGCCCCGGTGACTGCTGCGCCTCCGGCGACTCCCGCTCCGGCATCCGTTCCCGACGCGCCCCCCGTGGGCGCTTCGGCCGTGCCGGCACCGGTCGCCTCTCCACCGGCCGGGCCCCTGACGCTCGCCGACGTGACCTCGGCGTGGAGGCAGATCCTCGATCGCCTCGAGCCGATCAGTCGCACGTCGTGGGTGCTGGCCTCCGGCGCGCGCGCCGTCGCGTTCGACGGAGACGTGCTCACCCTCACCTTCCACAGCGCCGCCGATCTCGCGTCGTTCAAAAAGCTCGCCGGCGGCAAGGGGCCGAGCGAGGATCTGCGCGCGGCGATCCTCCAGGTGCTGGGCGTGCGCGTGAAATACGTGGCTCGGCACGATCCCGACCAGCCGATGGCGTCGTCGCCCGACGCCGCGGCATCGGCGACTCCCGAGAAACCGGGATCGTCGCCGCCGAACTCGCCCGGCGCATCGTCGGTACCGCCTCCAGCGCCATCGTCTGCGTCGGGTTCCGCGCCGGCGTCCCCGTCCGCATCGGCGCCCCCGCCTCCGTCCGCGTCCGCGCCGGCATCCCCGTCCCCGTCGGTCACGCGCGGTCCGTCGGCCTCCGGTTCGTCCTCCCCGCGCCCGTCGGCGTCTGCGGCGGCGCCCGTCACGGACTGGGCGGTCGCGGCGATCCCGGGCGGTCCGTCTGCCTCGGCAACCACCACACCGCTCGCGGTCGACGACGAGCCGGACGAAGCGGCATCCGCACCCCTGCGAACCCTCACGATCGAACACGAGGGCGCCGTGCTCACCGATGCCGACGCACCTCTCAGTGCCGAGGAGGAAGAAGAGCTGCCGCCGCCCGTCGCTGCCGATGCTCCGGTTCCTCCCCGCGCACCGGTCGCCGTCGACAGGCAGCCGCCTGTGCGCGCCCCGCGCAGCGGCGGCATCGAGCGCGTGGGTGAGGCTGTCGTCCGACAGATGTTGGGCGCCACCTTCGTCAAAGAAGAGCCCTATACCCCGCCGACGCGATTCAACTGACCGAGGGGGATGACTGGCTCGTGTACGACGGCATCGTCCAAGATCTGATCGATGAGTTCGGTCGCCTTCCGGGCATCGGTCCGAAGTCGGCTCAGCGCATCGCCTTCCACATCTTGCAGACCCCCACCTTCGACGTCTCTCGGCTGTCGCACCTGCTGGGTGAGTTGCGGGCCCGCGTGCGGTTCTGTGAGATCTGCGGCAACGTGTCGGAGCAAGACCGATGCGGCATCTGTCGCGACCCTCGTCGAGATCAGAGCTTCATCTGCGTCGTCGAAGACGCCAAGGATGTCTCCGCCATCGAACGCACCCGAGAGTTTCGGGGCCTGTATCACGTGCTCGGCGGGGCGATCTCTCCCATCGCGGGGATCGGTCCCGACGATCTGCGGATCACGCAGCTCATGCAGCGCCTCGCCGACGGAACCGTCGAAGAGGTGATCCTCGCCACCAACCCCAACCTCGAGGGCGAGGCGACGGCCACCTACCTCAGCCGGCTGCTGCACACGCTCGAGATCCGCGTCACCCGGCTTGCCTCCGGGCTCCCCGTCGGCGGAGACCTCGAGTACGCCGACGAGGTCACCCTGGGCCGCGCTTTCGAGGGCCGTCGCAGCGTCTGATGGGCGGTTCGTCCACCGTCTCGCTCCGCGGCTGGTTGCTCTACGGGGCGATGGCGATCCTGTGGGGCATCCCGTACCTGTTCATCAAAGAGGCAGTCGACTCCTACTCTCCGGCAGCGGTCGTGGCGGGGCGCACGTTGCTGGGTGCTGCCCTGCTGCTTCCGATCGCGCTGCGCAGTGACGCGCTTCGGCCCGCCTTCCAGCGGTGGCGGTGGGTGCTCGCGTTCGCCGCGATCGAGATGGCGGGCCCCTTCGTCCTCCTCAGCCATGCCGAACAGACGCTCTCCTCAGGGCTCACGGGACTTCTCGTGGCCACCGTTCCGCTGTTCGCGGCCGTGGTGTCGCTGGTGCGAGGTGATCGCGGCGTGCTGACGCCCCTGCGCACCGTCGGGCTGGGCATCGGTTTCGCGGGTGTCGCAGTGATCGTCGTCGGTCCGGGACTCGACGTCTCCGATCCCGACCGTGCCGCGCAGGCGATCATCGAGGTGCTGCTCGTCGCGGTTCTCTACGCGATCGCGCCGTTCATCGTCGCCACCAAGCTCGCCGCCGTGCCCGCCCTCGGCACCATCACGTTGTCGCTGCTGATGGTGGGAATCGCGTATCTGCCCATCGGGCTGCTGACCCAGCACGACGTTCCCACGGTGCGATCCACGGTGTCGCTCCTCGCCCTGGGCGTGCTGTGCACGGCCGTGGCGTTCGTGGGTTTTTTCGCGCTGATCCGCGAGGTGGGACCGGTACGCGCACCGCTGTTCACCTACGTCAACCCGGTCGTCGCGATCGGGCTCGGCGTGGTGGTGCTGGGAGAGCCGCTGTCGCCGGGGCTGCTCCTGGGCTTTCCGCTGGTGATCCTCGGATGCTGGCTCGCCGCCACCGGAGGTCGACTCCGTCGTCGTCCGCTTCCTGCCGCGGAGCTGCCCGTCCCCTGACTCTCGCGGCCTCAGGTCACCGGCGCGAAGTCGTCCGGGTCGTTGGTGAGCGCCACCTCGAGCGCTGCCTGGATGTCCTCGTCTTCGACGGTGTAGGTTGCGTCGATGCGCTCCTCGGCATCCGCCAGGTCGTCGTCGAGGCCGCCGCCGCTGCTGAGATCACGCTGCTCCAGCTCGGCGTTGTCGATCGCTGCGGCGGCGTCTTCCAGTCCCAGCCGACGGTAGGCCTCTACGACGGTGTCGATCGGATAGACGTCGTCGTTCATGTGGAGCTCGACGGCGTTGAGGAGCCCGCCGTTGGTCGCCAGCCCGTGGAAGGTGAGCACGGTCAGCAGGGCTGCGTCGCCCGGTCTGGGCGCATCGTCGGGAGTGTCGAGGTCGAGGGCACGGTTCCACACAGCGTCGGCATGAGCACTCATGCCGTCCACGGTACGCCCCTCATCGCCGTCGTCACATGACCGCGACGGCATCGACCGCTCTCTAAGATGGATCCTCGGGGCGCGAGCCGCCCTGCCGGCCGTCTCGTGCCGGTCACACCCAGGAGTTACCCGTGGCGCTGATCGTCCAGAAATACGGCGGATCGTCCGTCGCCGACGCCGAGAGCATCAAGCGCGTCGCCAAGCGGATCGTCGATGCGCGGCGAGCCGGCCACGACGTCGTCGTCGCCGTGAGCGCCATGGGCGACACGACCGACGAGCTTCTCGATCTCGCACACGCGGTCGCCCCGATCCCCGCTCCCCGCGAGCTCGACATGCTGTTGTCGTCGGGCGAGCGCATCTCGATGGCGCTGCTGGCGATGGCGATCCACTCGATGGGGTTCGAGGCGCGGTCCTTCACCGGCAGCCAGGCGGGCATGATCACCACCGCCGATCACGGCTCGGCGCGCATCGTCGACGTCACACCGGTGCGCGTGCGTGAGGCACTGGACGAAGGCGCCATCGTGATCGTGGCGGGCTTCCAGGGCTTCAACCGCGACACCCGCGACATCACCACCCTCGGCCGCGGCGGATCCGATACGACAGCCGTGGCGCTCGCGGCGGCACTGGATGCCGACGTCTGCGAGATCTACAGCGACGTCGACGGCATCTTCACCGCCGATCCGCGCGTGGTGCCCAAGGCTCGCAAGCTCGGTGTCGTGGGCGCCGAAGAGATGCTCGAGTTGGCCGCCAACGGCGCCAAGGTGCTGTACATTCGCGCGGTGGAGTACGCTCGCCGCCACGGTGTTCTGATCCACGCCCGCTCGACGTTCAGCTCGGGAGTGGGCACGTTCGTGCTCGGCCCCGGGATGACCGTTCCTGCCGGCGTGGAAGGTGCAGAGGGAGAAGTCATGGAAGAGCCGATCGTCGCCGGAGTCGCCACCGACCTCAGCCAGGCAAAGATCACCGTGATCGGTGTTCCGGATGTGCCCGGAAAGGCGGCGGAGATCTTCAAGATCGTCGCGCGCAGTGGTGCGAACGTCGACATGATCGTGCAGAACGTGTCGGCCGCCGCCACCGGCCGCACCGACATCTCGTTCACCTTGCCGAAGGCGGATGCCTCGGCGGCGCTGCGTGCCCTGGCCAACGAGCAGCAACAGGTGGGCTTCGAGAGCCTCGTGCACGACGACCAGATCGGCAAGCTGTCGGTCGTCGGGGCGGGCATGCGCGCGCACTCCGGTGTCTCGGCGACGCTGTTCGAGGCGCTGTCGACGGCCGGCGTGAACATCGAGATGATCTCGACGTCGGAGATCCGTATCTCCGTCGTCGTCCGTGGTGACGAGCTCGCGGATGCCGCGCGCGTCGTCCACACCGCCTACGGGCTCGACGGCGACACCGAAGCGGTCGTCTACGCCGGCTCCGGTCGCTGAAACGCACGCCGGGCGCTGGTCAGCTCGGCTGAGCGAGCCAATCCGCGAAAGTCGGACCGATCAGGTGCGCGCCCGGCTGCGGCAGGGCCAGTCCCTGCCGCATGCCGCGCATCTGCGCACCCGGCACGTTCACGGCCAGTACCGGCCCGCGCCCGCCGCGGCGTCGCACCCAGGCGCGGATCATGTCGGACAGGTGCTCCTCCCGCGGCCCGGCGATGTCGGCCGCGCGGCCCTGCGGCATCCTTTCGGCGATCATGACGAGATGTTCGGCGACGGAAGCCGCCGCCACCGGCTGCACCCGCGCGCGCGGCGCCAGCTGCAGCGGACCGATCTTCGCTTGAGAGGCCACCTGCCCAGCGAACTCGTGGAACTGTGTCGCCCGAACCGTCGTCCACGGCACCGGGCTGTGCGCATACACCGCCTCCTGGGCGATCTTGCCCGCGTAGTAACCGTGCGGAATGAGGTCGATGCCCACGATCGACAGAAGCACCACGTGGGCCACTCCTGCCCGCTGCGCGCTTGCCAGCAGGTGGGTCGCTGCCGTGCGGAAAAACGTCGTGGAGGCGTCGGCATCCATCGTGGCCACGCTGGCGACGTCGATCAACGCATCGGCTCCCGCCATCGCCTCGTCCAGAGGGTCGCCGCCGGCGACGATGTCGATGCCCCGCGACCGCGCCAGCGCGACGACGTCGTGCCCTCGCGCGTGGGCGACGGCTGCGACGTGCGCTCCCACGGTGCCGGTTGCTCCTGCGATGACGATCCTCATGTGCGATTCCCTTCTCGAGCGGTCACGTGATCGACGACGTAGCCCGTCAGAATGTGAGGTGGGCGTCGGGTCGGCGCGAAAGGTGGCGTGGTGAACGAGACTCCTGTGGATTCCGGTGACCGGGGCGGTGTGGCCCTCGACCGGCACGCCATCGCCGCGATCGAGGCGGAACGCCCCCTCCTGATCGGCGCGGCCTTCCGCATGCTCGGCACGCTGGCCGATGCGGAGGATGCCGTGCAGGAGGCGTTCTCGCGCTGGGCGGCGCTCGGCCCGCAGGAGCGTGCCGACCTCCGCGTGCCGGGGGCGTGGCTGATGCGCGTGACGGGACGCATCTGTCTCGACATGCTCGGCTCGGCGCGCGCACGGCGCGAGGCGTACGTCGGGGAGTGGCTGCCCGAACCCGTTCCCCAGGAGAGGGCTGTCGTCGATCCGGCCGATCATGCGGAGCGGGCCGACAGCGTCTCGACGGCTCTCCTCCTCGTGCTCGAGACGCTCACGCCCGCCGAGCGCGTCGCGTTCGTGCTGCACGACGTGTTCGCGCTGTCGTTCGCTGACATCGCGGAGGTGGTGGGGCGTTCGCCCGCGGCCTGTCGGCAGCTCGCTGCCTCGGCTCGGCGCCACGTGGGTGCGAGACCGGGCGCGGCGGTGCCGCGGGAGCGGCATCGTGCGCTGGTGGCCGCCTTCGCTGAGGCGGCGGGCACCGGGCAGCTGGCTGCGCTGATCGGAGTGCTCGATCCCGACGTGGTGCTGCGCTCCGACGGCGGCGGTGTGGTCTCGGCCGCCCGGCGGCCCGTGCGCGGGGCCGACGCGGTGGCACGCTTCCTGCAGGGGCTTGCTCGAAAGAATCCGGATGCCGAGTATGAGCCGGTCGTCGCAGGTGACGGTGAAGGCTTCCTCATCCGTGTCGGTGGCGCTGTCGCGGCGGTCGTCTCGCTGGCCACCGACGGGGAGCGCATCACGGACGTCTGGATCATGCGGAACCCCGCCAAGCTCGGCGCTTGGCGCTGACCGTCACACGGATCCGGGGTCTGTGGGCGCCCGCTAGAATCGGCGGAACACCCGTCCGGCCCCGTGGCCGTTGAATCCAGCCTGTAGAGGACGCTTCATCATGACCCGCATCTCCGATTCCGGACTTTCCGTCGCCGTCGTCGGCGCCACCGGCCAGGTCGGGACGGTCATGCGCGAGATTCTCGCCGAGCGCGGATTCCCGATTCGCGAGCTGCGGTTGTTCGCGACGGCGCGCAGCGCGGGCTCCGCCGTGGAGTTCGCCGGCCAGACGGTGATCATCGAGGACGTCGCCACGGCTGACCCCTCCGGCATCGACATCGCTCTGTTCAGCGCGGGAGCCACCGGGTCGCGCGCCCACGCCCCGCGATTCGCCGACGCCGGCGCGGTGGTCATCGACAACTCCAGCGCGTGGCGCATGGACCCCGAGGTGCCTCTCGTGGTCAGCGAGGTCAACCCCCACGCGGTCGTCAATCCGCCCAAGGGCATCATCGCCAACCCCAACTGCACCACCATGGCGGCGATGCCGGTTCTGAAGCCCCTCGACGCCGAGGCGGGGCTCACCCGTCTCATCGTCAGCACCTACCAGGCCGTCTCGGGCTCCGGGCTCGCCGGAGCGCAGGAGCTGCTCGGCCAGGTCGAGGGTGTGCTCGCGCAGGGCAACGCCATCGACCTCGTGCACGACGGCTCGGCGGTCGACTTCCCGCAGCCGGAGAAGTACGTCGCTCCGATCGCGTTCGATGTCATCCCGCTGGCCGGCAACCTGGTCGACGATGGACTGAACGAGACCGACGAGGAGAAGAAGCTCCGCAACGAGAGCCGCAAGATCCTCGAGCTCCCCGACCTGCTCGTGGCCGGCACGTGCGTGCGGGTGCCGGTGTTCACGGGCCACTCGCTGTCGATCCACGCGGAGTTCTCGCGCGAGATCACGCCCGAGCGTGCGCGAGAGGTGCTGGCATCGGCGCCCGGCGTGAGTCTGGAAGAGGTTCCCACACCGCTGCAGGCTGCCGGCAACGACCCCAGCTACGTCGGTCGCATCCGCGCCGACCAGTCGGCGCCCGAGGGCAAGGGACTCGTGCTGTTCATCAGCAACGACAACCTGCGCAAGGGCGCGGCGCTGAACGCCGTCCAGATCGCGGAGCTCGTGGCATGCCGCCTGGCAGCTGCGGTCTGACTCACCCCACACGCAAGAACCGGGATCCTTGACGGATGCCGGTGGCCCGCCCCGGGGTGGGCAGGGAGAACCGGGCCTAGACTGGTCAATCGTGAGTGAACCAGTCGACGTCGTCCTGATCGGTGGGGGCATCATGAGTGCCACCCTCGGAACCCTGCTCAAGCAGCTGCAGCCCGACTGGAAGATCGTCGTCTGCGAGCGGCTGTCCGAGGTGGCGCAGGAGTCCTCCAACGCGTGGAACAACGCCGGTACGGGGCACGCGGCGCTGTGCGAGCTCAACTACATGCCCGAGGGTCCCGACGGCTCGGTCGACCCGGCGAAGGCGGTCGGCATCAACGAGCAGTTCCAGCAGAGCCGCCAGCTGTGGGCGTCGCTGGTGGAGCGCGGGGTGCTCGATGAGCCCTCGACCTTCATCAACGCGACCCCTCACATGACGTTCGTGCGCGGCGAGAAAGACGTCGCCTACTTGAAGAAGCGTTACGAGGCACTGAAGACCCAGCCCCTGTTCGCCGGTATCGAGTACTCCGAGGACTCCCGGGTCATCAACCAGTGGGCGCCGCTGCTCATGCAGAAGCGCCGAAAGGGTGAGCCTTTCGCGGCCACGCGTGTGCCCGCCGGGACCGACGTGGACTTCGGTGCGCTGACCCGCCAGATGTTCGACCACCTGCAGGAGCAGGGGGTCGAGGTCGTCACCAACCGGGAGGTACGCAACCTCTCGCGGCAGAAGGACGGCACCTGGAAGGTGTCGTACCGCAACTCTCTCGGCAAGACGCCCGGCAGCCTCTCGGCTCGGTTCGTGTTCGTCGGTGCCGGTGGGTGGGCGATCAAGCTGCTGCAGCGCTCCGGCATCCCCGAGATCAAGGGATATGGAGTGTTCCCCATCGGTGGGCAGTGGCTGAAGACCAGCAACCCCACCATCGTCTCCCAGCACAAGGCGAAGGTGTACTCGCAGGCGTCCGTGGGCGCTCCTCCGATGTCGGTGCCGCACCTGGACACCCGAGTGGTCGACGGCGAGCCGTCGCTGCTGTTCGGTCCGTTCGCCACGTTCAGCCCCAAGTTCCTCAAGAACGGCCGCATCACCGACATCGTCGCGCAGGTGCGTCCCTCCAACCTGTGGCCGATGCTCAAGGTCGCCATCGACAATCCGAGCCTGATCAGCTACCTCGTGGGGGAGCTGCTGAAGAACCACAAGAAGAAGGTCGACTCGCTGCGGGTGTTCATGCCCACCGCCAAGGACGAGGATTGGGAGCTGCTGCAGGCTGGGCAACGCGCCCAGGTCATGAAGAAGGACCCCGAGAAGGGCGGCGTGCTGCAGTTCGGCACCGAGGTGGTGACCTCGGCCGACGGCTCGATCGCGGGCCTGCTGGGCGCCTCGCCGGGGGCCTCGACGGCGGCCTCGATCATGCTCGGGCTGATCGCGCGCTGTTTCCCCGAGCGGATGCCGGAGTGGGAAGGCACCCTGCGAGAGCTCATTCCGAGCTACGGAGGCACCCTCAACTCCGACCCGGACGCGGCCGACGCGTCGCTGACCGAGACGGCCGCGGCACTCCACATCAACCGCTGACCGCGTCGTGACTGCACCCTAGACTCGTCCGGTGGCCAAACTGTACTTCCGCTTCGGCGCGATGAACTCCGGCAAGTCGACGGCGTTGCTGCAAGCGGCATACAACTACGAGGAGCGTGGCCAGCACATCCTGCTGGCCAAGCCCGAGATCGACACCAAGGGCGCCGATCGCATCTCGAGCCGGCTCGGAGTCGAGCGTCTGGTCGACTTCCTCATCACCCCGGATGCCGACGTGCGTGCCCTCGTCGCCACCCACCGCGAGCGGGTGCGCCGGGGAGCGGAGCAGGAGGCGCTGATCCCGGAGTCGGCGGCGACGGGGGAGCGCCCCGATGTCGCGTGTCTGCTCATCGATGAGGCGCAGTTCCTCACGGCGTCGCAGGTCGACGATCTCCTGCGCATTGTGGTCGACGACGGTATCCCCGTGCTCGCGTACGGCATCCGCACCGATTTCCAGACCCGGGCATTTCCCGGGTCCGCCCGTCTGCTCGAGCTCGCCCACAGTCTTGAGGAGCTCAAGACCATCTGTCGGTGCGGACGCAAGGCCCTGTTCAATGCGCGGCTCGTCGAGGGAAGATTCGTGTTCGACGGCGATCAGGTGGCCATCGACCAGCTGAGTGCCGATCGGGTGACCTACGAGTCGATGTGCGCCGAGTGCTACCTGCGCGAGTCGGGCGGGCGTCTCAGCTGATACACACACCGCCCGGGATGAACGGTCGGGCGGCGGTTTGCAACCTTCCCGCGCCGGGACTAATGTGGTCAGACAACATATGCGGCTAGCGATGGGGAGATCCGGATGACCGACAGCGCTCCGGCGCGCGCGTGGCGCGTGGTGCTCGAGAAGATCGAGGCCGACCTGCTCGAGGGAAAGCTGGGGCCGGGAGACCGGCTGCAACCCGAACGCGAACTCGCCACCACCCTCGGCGTCGGCCGGTCGAGCGTGCGCGAGGCCTTGCGCGTGCTCGAAGTCATGGGGCTCATCCGCACCGGCACCGGTTCCGGTCCGACGGCAGGGGCGATCGTGACCGCCACGCCGCACGGCGGGCTCGCCCAGTTCCTGCGTCTGCAGGTCGCTGCCCAGGGCTTGCCCATCCCCGACGTGTACGAGACGCGTCTGCTCCTGGAGGAGTGGGCGGTCGCCCACCTGGCTGCGCAGCCGGAGGCCGACCTCGCCGACGCCCACGCCACGCTCCACGCGATGGATGCCGACGGACTCAGCGCCGAGGACTTCCTCGCCCTCGACACCCAGTTCCACCTGCGCCTGACGGATGCGGCCGGCAACATCGTCGTCGCCGCCACGATGGCCGGGCTCCGCACCACTATCGAGAGCTACATCCGAGCGGGCGCGGAGCGCATCCCGGACTGGGAAGCGACTTCGGCGCGTCTGCGCACAGAGCACGCCGAGGTCTTGGCGGCGATCGAGGCCGGCGACGGCGAACGGGCGCGTACTCTCGTGCGTGCCCACATCACCGGCTACTACGCCGACGCAGGCCTCGCCGCCCCGTCCGCGGCACTCTGAGGGACACGCACCATGGTTCAGCGCCAACTTCCGAAGATCCCCGAGCTGCTGGAGCTCATGCAGTTCAAGAAACCCGAGCTCGACGCCACGAAGCGCCGGCTCGACTCTGCCCTGACCATCGCGGACCTGCGCCGCATCGCCCAGCGACGCACGCCCAAGGCTGCGTTCGACTACACCGACGGTGCCGCCGAGGGAGAGCTGTCGCTGCACCGTGCACGGCAGGCGTTCGAAGACATCGAGTTCCACCCCGACATCCTGCGCTCGGCCGAGGGCGTCGACACCTCGGTGGAGATCCTCGGGGGGCCTTCGGCGCTTCCTTTCGGCATCGCCCCGACCGGCTTCACCCGCCTGATGCAGACCGAGGGTGAGGTCGCCGGCGCCACCGCGGCTGCGGCGGCAGGCATTCCGTTCACCCTGTCGACCCTCGGGACGACGTCGATCGAGAACGTCCGTGCGGCCAATCCGGCAGGGCGCAACTGGTTCCAGCTGTACGTGATGCGCGATCGTGAGATCTCCTACGCGCTGGCCCGTCGCGCCGCGGATGCCGGATTCGACACGCTGATGTTCACGGTCGACACCCCCGTGGCCGGCGCGCGGCTGCGCGACAAGCGCAACGGATTCTCGATTCCGCCGCAGCTCACGATCGGCACGATCGTCAATGCCATCCCGCGTCCCTGGTGGTGGATCGACTTCCTCACCACACCCAAGCTCGAGTTCGCGTCGTTGACGACGACGGGGGGCACGGTGGGGGAGCTCCTCAACGCGGCGATGGATCCCACGATCAGCTACGACGACCTCGCCGTCATCCGTGACCTATGGCCCGGCAAGATCGTCATCAAGGGCGTGCAGAACGTGCCCGATGCCCAGCGCCTCGTCGATCTGGGCGTGGACGGGATCGTGCTGTCGAACCACGGCGGACGCCAGCTCGACCGGGCGCCCATCCCGTTCCATCTGCTGCCGCAGGTGGTGCGAGAGGTCGGACGCGACGCGACGATCATGGTCGACACCGGAATCATGAACGGGGCCGACATCGTCGCCTCGGTGGCGTTGGGGGCGAAGTTCACCCTCATCGGCCGCGCCTACCTGTACGGTCTCATGGCCGGGGGTCGCCGCGGCGTCGACCGGACGATCGCGATCCTGCGCAGCGAGATCGAACGGACGATGCAGCTGCTGGGGGTGGCGAGCCTCGCCGAACTCGAGCCGCGGCATGTCACGCAGCTGCAGCGGCTCGTGCCCGTGGCCGTGCCCACTCGCGACTGAGGCCGCGGCGTTTCGTCTCGCTTCGCTCGCTCAACGTCCGGTGGCTCATTCCCGGTTGTTGAGCGAGGTGCGCAGCGACGAGACGAAACGCCCGTCAGCGGCGGGGGAGCGTCGGGATCAGCGCGGTGAGGTAGTCGGCCGTGTCTTCCCACCCGGTCACCGCGTGGCAGGTGACGCCCATGGCCAGCACGGGGTAGTCGTTGCCATGCTCGTCGAGGCGGTCACCGACGAACAGCATGTCGTCGAGGGGGATGCCGGTCTGCTCCGCGAGCCGCGCCATTCCGTAGGCCTTGTCGATGCCCCGACGGGTGATGTCGACCGAGGTCGATCCTCCCGAGCGCACTTCGAGGTCGGGAATGCGGGCGGCCACCGCGTCGCGAAGAGCGTTCTTCTTCGAGCCGCTCGGATCCCACGCGCTCTTCGCGTCGACCGGGGCCGACTGGCCGAGTGCCGAGAACGTGATCTGCGATCCGCGGTCCTCGAGGATCTCGCCCCAGGTCTCCGTCTCCCAGAGGCCCAGGCGTCGCGCCTCTTCTTCGACGGCGGTCAGAGCGCGCTGCTTCTCGTCGTCGGTCAGCGCGTGGGCGTACACCGTTTCGACACCCGCATCGCTGAGACGGTAGTACTGGGTGCCGCAGGTGGGCATCAGGTGGAAACGGGCGAGCGTCTGTGCGTCGGTCCCGGGCAAGCGATCGACCACTTGCGCTTGGAACTGGAGGAGCTGTCCACCGGAGATGATCGCGACCTCCACGCGGGCAGCGAGCTCGAGGAGCAACTCCGCCATACGCGGCTCGATCGCCGTCTTGGACGGTGCCAGGGTGTCGTCGAGGTCGAAGGCGACGAGGCGCGGAGTAGTCATGGAACCTCCGGTTCGGCGAACGTTATGCAAAGGCCCCACCCGTGATCGAGATCAAGGGCGGGGCCCGTGTGCTGTCGGGGTGACAGGATTTGAACCTGCGGCCTCTTCGTCCCGAACGAAGCGCGCTACCAAGCTGCGCCACACCCCGTGGCAACCCTCCGAGTCTACCCTGTCCGACCGCTCCTGCCGAATCCGTGTCCCCTCGTCCGGCATCGGGTCGCCTTTCGCATCACGCCTCGGGTCACGCGGAGGGCAGGAGCCGCAGCACCGACACCTCGGGCCGGCATCCGAAGCGGACGGGAGCGTAGATCGAGTGCCCGAGTCCGGCGCTCACGTTCAGGGGCACCTGCCTGTCTGTATGGGTCCAGGTGCTCAGCCCGCGGGCTTGATCGAGCGGGATGTCGCAGTTGGCGACGAGAGCCGACGGCGAGAACGGGATGCGCACCTGCCCGCCGTGAGTGTGTCCGGCCAGCAGCAGGTCGGCATCCAGCTCGACGAAGCGGTCGAGCACGCGCCGGTAGGGTGCGTGGGTCACGCCGAGCGTGAGGTCGGCGGCAGGCGACGCCTGCCACCATCGGCCTCGACGCGCGGTGCGCAGCGCATCGGGAAGGGCGTCGAGGTCGTCCCAGCCGCGGTGCGCGTCGTGTACGCCGAACGCGTCGATGGTCAGCCCCTGCACGGTCAGCCGCGCGGCGGTGTTGTCGAGCGCCGTCCACCCGAGCTCGTCGACGAAGAAGTCGTCCATCGCCTGGGTGTCGAGGTTGCGGGCGCGCGGAGTGCGGCCGGAGGGGCCGCTGAAGTACTTGAGCGGGTTGCGGGGGGCCGGCCCGACGAGGTCGTTGGATCCGTGGACGAAGACGCCCGGCACCCCACGTAGGGGGGCGAAGGCCTCCCGGATGCCGAGAAGGCCGTCGGCATGGCCGAGGTTGTCGCCGGTGTTCACCACGAAGTCCGGTTGCACGCCCTCGGCGATCTCAGCGATCCACCGCTGCTTGCGACGCTGCCACGGTGCCATGTGTGCGTCGGAGACGTGCAGCACGGTCAGCGGCGCGGCATCCGGGGGAAGAATCGCGAGCACGTGACGGCGCACGGTGAACAGGTAGCGCTCGATGCTCACCCCCCACGCGACCGAGCCCACACCGATCGCCCCCACGGCTGCGGCAGCCGTGAGGGCGGGTCGGTGCGTCAGTCGCGCGTTCAGTCGTCGCCCCCGCCGGGACCGCCAGGGCCCCCGCCGGGTCCGCCGCAGTTGGCGGCCTGGTATCTGATCGTGATGGTGTCGTTGCGACTGACGACCGTGCCGGCGGCGGGGTCGGTGCCGGTCACGACGCCCTGCGGCGGGGCGTCGTCGCGCTGCGTGCACTCCTCCTGCAGGCGGGTGAACCCGGCCGCCCTCAGTTGACCCGCGGCCTCTTGCGGAGTGCCTCCCACCGAGGGCACCGTCACACCCTCGCCGTTGCTGGGGGAGATCGTCACGGTGGCGCCACCGGCCACACGCCCGGCGCCCGGGCTCTGCTCGACGATCGTGCCCGCGGCCTCGGTGGCATCGACGGCGTCGCCCACGGTCACCGAGAAGCCCTCGGCGCGCAGCGTGCGGGTGGCCTCTTCCACCGTCATGCCGATGACGCTCGGCAGGTCGACGTACACCCGCTTGATGAGGTCGGCATCGGGCTTGGCGAACGCCTCGCCGCCGTACTTGGCGTTGGCGGCGCGCTGCATGTTCGGCCAGATGGAGTTACGAATGCGCGACAGGCGGTAGCCGGCCTCGTACTTGGTGTCGAGCTTCGCGAAGCCTTCGACGTTTCCGACCCAGACCACGGTCGTCACCTCGGTGCTCGACCCGTCCATCCAGGTGTGCTCGAACTGGTGGATACCGGTCTTTCCGAAGATCGGCGTGCCGTCGAAGGTGCGAGCGCCCGATCCGGTGCCGTTGCCCTGCATGACAGCCTGGAGCGTGTATGCCGTCGTCGAGGCGACCGCCTCGCTCAGGGCGCGCTCGCACTTCGTATCGGGAATCGGCTGCTCCTCGCCGTCTGCGTCCACCACGCGGTCGATGACCTTCGACTGGCACAGCATCCCGTTCGAGGCGACAGATGCGTACGCCTGCGCCATGTCAATCGGTGCGACGTCGATGGAGCCGAGCACGTCATACGGTGCGTTGTTCCCGTCGGCGATGACGTCGCCGTTGCCGTGGGTCACGCCTAGCTGGCCGGCCACTTTGTTGGTGCTGCAGACGGAGATCTTCTCGGCCATCGCGAGGAAGCCGGAGTTGAGGGAGTCTTTCGTGAAGTTGTAGATCGACCCGTTGTAGCCCGGATTGCGTTCGAAGTTACCGACGTGTCCGGACTGGCCGGAGTTGTCGACGGGGACCTTCTGAGTTGCCCCGTCACAGCTCGTGAGGATCGTCTTCTCGCCCCCCACGCGACCGTTGAGGAACTCGTTGACGGAGTGCCCCTCTTGCAGCCAGTTGATGAGACTGAAGATCTTGTAGGTGGATCCGGCGTTGTGACCGCCGCCGCCGTGCTTTGTGCCGACGTTGTAGTTGACGGCGGTCGTCTTTGCGTTGGACTCCGTGCCGACCGCGCTGTAGCCGCGGTTCTGCACCATCGAGAGCACACGGCCCGTGCCCACCTCGACCTGCACGCCCGAGGCGCCGAGGTTCATGTCGTTGCGCTTGGCGGGGACGATCGAGATCGCGCTGTTCGCGGCCTTCTGCAGGTCGTAGTCGAGCGTGGTGTAGATCTTCAGTCCACCGCGACGGAGCGCGGCGATCCGGTCTTCGGACTCCTCGCCGAAGGCCTTGTCGGACAGGATGATCGAGCGTACGTACTCGCAGTAGAACTCGGCGCCCTTGGCCAGCTTGCAGCCCTGCTCGCGCTTGTTGATCTTCGGCTCGATCGGGGAGGCCTTGGCCTCTTCGTACTCCGCCTTCGTGATCTTGTCGTCGGCGTACATGCGCGAGAGCACATAGTCGCGACGCTTCTTGGTAACGGAGTATCCGTCTTCCTTACTGTTGACCTGATCGCCCGCCTTGGTGGTGATCGACCCCTTCTTGAGGTCGATGCGCAGCGAGTTGGGCTCCTGCACCATGCCGGCGATCGTGGCCGCCTGAGCGATCGTGAGCTTGGCCGCCGAGGTGTCGAAGTAGTAGTTCGCCGCAGCTCCGATGCCGTAGACCGTGCCGCCGAACGAGGCGATGTTGAGGTAGCCGAGGAGGATGTCGTTCTTCTCGTACTCCTTCTCCAACTGGATCGCGTAGCGCATCTCCTGGATCTTGCGCTGGTAGCCTGCCTCGCCGCTGTTGACCGTCGACTCGGCGTAGCACTTGTCCACGCCCTCCTGATCGACCGCGTTGCGCTCACAGTTCTGCTGCAGAACGTTCTTGACGTACTGCTGCGTGATGGTCGAACCACCGCGGGTGCTGGCACCGGTGGCGTTTCCGGCGAGGGCCTTCACCGTGCCGAGCAGGTCGACGCCGCCGTGCGTGTAGAAGTTCTTGTCCTCGCTGGAGAGGATCGCGTCGTACATCACCGGAGCGACCTTGTCGTAGGTGACCGGGATGCGATTCTGGTCGTAGAACTGCGCCATCAGCACGTACTTGTCGTCGGCGTTCTTCTTGTACAGACGGGTCGGAAGCATGAGCTTCTCGATCTTCAGATAGTTCGGCATGTTGTCGAACATCGAGATCGCGTTCGAGGCCGCGTAGCCGGAGACCGCGATGGCGGGGGTGACGGTCGCGGTGATCAGCACACCGGCGACGGTGCTCAGGCCGATGAGGCCGAGCAGGCCTCCGAGCACGCCGGTAGCAGTCCTTTTCGCATGGGGCATAGGCTTGATCGTAAGGGAGATAGCTGGGCGAAGGCTCGGTGAAAACCCCGTTTCCCCGCGGTTGCGCCTCGTTCGCGCCGAGCCGCGATCATCCTGGAGGAGCATCGATGACCACGTGGGAGTACCTCACCACGCCACTGTTGATCCACAACACCGCCGCCATCCTCAACAACTGGGGAAAGCAGGGCTGGGAGCTCGTGCAGGTGGTGCCCGGACCCGAAGGCGGTCTCGTCGCCTACTTCAAGCGCCCCTCCGGTGGCGGCGCGGCCAACGCCGGACTGGGTGCTGCTGCGCAGGCCGCCCAGCAGTTCGAGGAGTAACCATGAGCGTATCCACCCGACTGGCCGAGCTCGGCATCGAGCTCCCCGCTGTCGTTCCGCCCGTCGCGTCGTACATCCCGGCGACCGTGCACGGCGATCTCGTCTACACGTCCGGCCAACTCCCCATGGTCTCCGGCGCGCTTCCGGCCACGGGCAAGGTCGGTGACGGCCACGGGCTCGTTCCTGCGGCCGACGCGCAAGGCTATGCGCGTCAGTGTGCGCTGAATGCGCTTGCCGCGGCGGCGCATGTCGCCGGTGGGGTCGACAAGCTGTCGCGCGTGGTCAAGGTGACAGGCTTCGTGGCATCCGTGCCGGAGTTCACCGGTCAACCGGGCGTGATCAACGGCGCCAGCGAAGTGCTCGGCGACATCTTCGGAGAGGCGGGCCGCCACGCCCGCTCAGCCGTCGGCGTTCCCGTGCTCCCGCTGGACAGCCCGGTCGAAGTCGAGGTCGTCTTCGCCCTCGCCTGACGCGTCTCGGTGCGTTTCGTCTCGTCGCTGCGCTCCTCGCTCAACGACCGGATTGCGACCGATCGCGATCGTTGAGCGAGCGTAGCGAGACGAAACGCCGTGACGAAGCGGCGCTACTTCACCTGCGCTGAGATGACGCTCATCACCACCGTGTCGGCGAGCGTCGTCGTGTCGCCGACCTCGCGGCCCTCTGCCACGTCTCGCAGCAGACGACGCATGATCTTGCCCGAACGGGTCTTGGGGAGCTCGCCCACGATGTAGACGTCGCGCGGTCGGGCGATCGGGCCGATCTGCTCACCGACCCAGGCGCGCAGCGTCCCGGCGAGACCTTCCGGTGAGTGGGCGTCGAGG